>Ga0209023_10000025_pt1 | contig 286340 bp, 251 predicted proteins | sample LakOneMetagenome_FD_187468 | JGI IMG/M metagenome (GOLD analysis project Ga0209023, IMG submission 187468) | Freshwater and sediment microbial communities from Lake Erie, Canada (SPAdes) (version 2) | ecosystem: Environmental > Aquatic > Freshwater > Lentic | place: Lake Erie, Canada... | reverse complement strand
GAGTCATCCTTTAGCATCAGCGGCAGCCGGGTTGGTCTGGCTGGCGTCACTCAAGACATCAACGCTTACCTCTCTTTGGGACTCCCATGGCTTACGAAAACCTGATGGTTTTTACCGGCAACGCTAATCCGGCGCTGGCAGAAGGAGTCGCGAAAAACCTCGGCATTCCACTTGGCAAAGCAGTCGTATCCAAGTTCTCGGATGGCGAAGTGATGGTCGAAATCAATGAAAACGTCCGCGGTAAAGACGTCTTCGTGCTGCAGTCGACCTGTGCCCCGACCAACGACAGCCTGATGGAAATCATTCTGATGGTCGACGCGCTCAAGCGCGCCTCCGCCGGCCGCATCACCGCCGCCATCCCGTATTTCGGTTACGCCCGCCAGGACCGCCGTCCCCGTTCGGCGCGCGTGGCAATCTCCGCCAAGGTGGTCGCCAACATGCTGGAAAAAGCCGGCGTCGAGCGCGTCCTGATCATGGACCTGCACGCGGACCAGATCCAGGGCTTCTTCGATATCCCGGTCGATAACATTTACGCTTCGCCAATCTTGCTGGGCGACCTGCAAAAGCGCAACTACGACGACCTGCTGGTCGTCTCGCCCGACGTGGGCGGCGTGGTGCGCGCCCGTGCCCTGGCCAAGCGCCTCGGCTGCGACCTGGCCATCATCGACAAACGCCGCCCGAAGGCGAACGTGTCGGAAGTGATGAACATCATCGGTGAAGTCGAAGGCCGCAACTGCGTGATCATGGATGACATGGTCGATACCGCAGGCACCCTGACCAAGGCCGCCGAAGTGCTCAAGGAGCGCGGCGCCAAGAAAGTCGTTGCCTATTGCACCCACCCGGTGCTGTCCGGTCCGGCCATCGACCGCATCGCCGCTTCGCCGCTGGACGAGCTCGTTGTGACCGACACGATCCCGCTGTCCGCTGCCGGCGCCGCGTGCAGCAAGATCCGCCAACTGACGTGCGCGCCGCTGCTGGCCGAAACGTTCAAGCGCATCAGCAAAGGCGACTCGGTCATGTCGCTGTTTATCGACTAAATATCGACTAAATTTTAGGCAACTGCTGTACAATATCGCCTCTGCAGGGCGGAAAGCCACCTTTCGGGTGCTTTCCGCCCTCGCCGTTTCAAGTTTCCGAACGTTGGTTTCGTTCGATTTCGAGCATCCCTGGTCGCGGGGATGGTCACAACGCAGGGCAAGCGCCCCGCATTTTTGGAGTTTTACATGAAAGTTATCGCATTCAATCGCACGTTGCAGGGGTCCGGAGCGAGCCGCCGCCTGCGTACTGCCGGCCAAACGCCAGGCATCATCTACGGTGGCGCAGAAGCCCCGGTTCTGATTCAGCTGGACGGCAACGCGCTGTACCACGCGCTGAAAAAAGAAGCCTTCCACGGTTCGATCCTGGACATGGAAATCGACGGTAAAGTTCAGCCAGTGCTGCTGCGCGACTTCCAGATGCACGCTTACAAACAACTGGTTCTGCACGCTGACTTCCAGCGCGTCGATGCCAACAGCAAGCTGCACAAGAAAATCGCCCTGCACTTCGTGAACGCCGAACTGTCGCCAGCAGTCAAACTGCACGGCGCTACCGTGTCGCACGTTCTGGAATCGCTGGACGTATCGTGCCTGGCCACCGATCTGCCTGAATTCATCACCGTTGACCTGTCGACCATCGACGTCGGTCACTCGATCCACGTGAACGACCTGGCCCTGCCAAAAGGCGTTACCGCGATCACCCACGGCAAAAACCCAACCGTCGCTACCGCTGCTGTGCCAGCTGGCCACGTGTCGGCCGAAGCCGCAGGCGAAGCGACTGCCGCTGCCGCTCCTGCTGCCAAGCCAGCCAAGGGCAAGAAGTAATCATTGCTTCCGCGGTCACGCGGATGCACGGAAAACCCGCCCGGCCTTGTGCCCCGCGGGTTTTTTTTCATTTTGACAGAATAGAATCATGCCAATTCGCCTGATCGTCGGCCTGGGCAATCCCGGCCCCGAATACGAACTGACCCGCCACAACGCCGGCTTCTGGCTGGTGGACAACCTCGCCAACAGCTTGCCGGGCTGCCGCCTGCAGCGCGAATCGCGCTTCAATGCGCTCGCCGCCAAGGGCGTGATCGCCGGGCAGGAAGTGTGGCTGCTGGAACCGCAAACCTTCATGAACCGATCCGGCCAGTCGGTGGGCGGCCTGGCGCGCTTTTTCAAGATCAATCCCGATGAAGTGCTGGTCGTGCACGATGAGCTCGACCTGGCGCCCGGCGTGGTCAAGATGAAGAAGGGCGGCTCCTCGGGCGGCCACAATGGCCTCAAGGATATTACCGCCGCGCTCGGTACGCAGGATTACTGGCGCTTGCGGATCGGCATCGGCCATCCGCGCGTGCTTGGCTCGCAGCAGCCGGTGGCCGATTACGTGCTGCACCGTCCGCGCAAGGAAGAGCAAGTACTGATCGAGGAATCGATCGAGAAAAGCTTGCGCGTGCTGCCATTGGCAGTCGAAGGCAAGTTCGACATCGCCACCATGCAGCTGCACACCGTGTAGTCGTCATTCGCGCGCCTCGACGATGATTTGGGCGCGCAAGTCGCGCAGCATCCGTTCGAGCAGCGGCTGCATGCGCGCATGCTCGTTCGCCCTGCACACCATGCCTTCGTGCGCAAAGCGCACGCTGCGCGTCACGGTCACCGTATTGCCTTCTTGCCGGTAGCGCGCGCTGTAGCGAAACAGCCCGTCGTCCAGATCGAGCGGACGCGGGACTGCGACGATTTTCACGGCAGGCGCGAAGCGAAATCCCATCTCCTCGTCCGCGTCGATGGCCGGACACACGAAATCCTGCGTGCGGCGTGGCTCTTGCGCGAGCGCGCCAATCGTGTCGCTGATGCCGCCCCAGAAACTGACGCTGGTGGCGAGCCCCACCGGCCCCGGCAAGCTGACAATGTTGTCGCTGCTGCCTTCCAGGCGCATGCTGTAGTGATCTCCCTGGTCGTCGACCCGGCCGGGATCGAACACCCCTTGACCTTGCTGCCCCAGGCCCTGCAGCAGCTGGCGGGCCAGCTGCGAGCGCTCCGCCGGCGGCGTGTCGCGCACTGCCTGGCGGTAGGGTTCGGCCATGGCGCCCGTGCTCTCGCGCGCCACGCGGAAGCTGCCCGCGCCGTCGGCCCGCACATCGAACCAGGCCACGCTGCGTTCGCGCCCCGGCTGGCGCGAAGGCGTGCGCGCCAGCCGGCCCGGGCCGATCAGCAAGGCCGGCTTGTCCATCACGCTGGCCGGCAGATAGCCGGCGGCAACGGCGTCGGCGGTCGCATCGAGATACAGATCGAGCGCGGGAATGAAATTGATCACGTGGTTGAAGATGCCCATGGTCGCGACCTCGGGCAGCCGATAGGTATTGCCGTTGTTGACCAGTACCGCCGTGCTGGCGATGCCGGCCGCGCCGAGCAGCGCTTCGAGCAGGGCCGCGTGGTCCTTGCAGTCGCCGTAACGGTTGGCCAGCACGGTGGCCGCCGCGTGCGGCACGACGCCGCCGGCGCCCACGTACACGCCCACGTAGCGGATGTGGCGCCGCACCCATTCGGACAAGGCCAGCGCGCGCTCGCGCGCACCGGGCAAGCCGCGCGTGACCGATGCCGCCAGCGCCGCAATGGCTGGCGTGGGCAGCACCTTGTCGGCCGCGCGCGCCGCATACGCCGCGGCAAACGCGGGATAGCTGGCAAAGGTGGACACCGCGAGCCGCTTGCCGCCATCGAGGTAGCTGACCGAATCGGCCTCGGGCCGCGTGTGCGGCCCGTCCTGGTACTGCCAGTGGTAGCGCCGGCGGCCGGGCGGGGGCGGCTCGGCCAGTTCGCTAAAGCCGACCGCATCGGCAAACAGCGGCATGCCTTCCGGCATATCGTAGATCAGGTGAAACTGCGGATTGGCGTAGGGCAGCGAGGCGGACAAATCCTCGAACTGGCCGGGGAACAGGGCCGTGTGGCGCCGCAGCACATAGTGCACGACCAGCTGGTCGCCCACCTCGACCTCGGGAAAGACGATCACGCGCAGCCGCGTGTCCTGGAACAGGGGCGCGTCGGCCGAGGCGGCCTCCTGCTGGTCCTTGATCTGTTCATCCGGCACGGCGATGCGGCGCCCGTCCGGCTTGTGCGTATAGGCGTCGATGGCGAGCACGTCGTCGAGCGCGCGGTTGTATCCGATGTAATACTGGCTGTTGGCCTGCAAGGCGCTGCGCGCCGCAATGGTCTTGGCATGCTCGACGCTGAGCCGGTAGCTGCCATCGGGTTCGACCACGAAATGCTGGATGTAGCGGTCCACCACCAGCGCCGGGTCGGTGTCGTCGGCCATGGCCGGGGCCGCCCACAGCGGCAGGCAGCACAGCAGCGCGGCAAAGCAGATGTGCATGGGGCGGGCTCCGGAAAAGGTGAGGCGATCCGGTTCATGGTACGCAGCGCCGGGCGGCCCGCGTTTGCGTGCACGCAAAGCGCGCGGCAGCGGCGCGCTGGACGAAAAGCCGCCGCAACCGCGATAATCGGGTATGCACGCACTTTCCTTCCATGCCGGCCCCAGGGCGCTGGCGCATCTCCGTGACCACGGCCTGCGCGCGCGCGACGTTGCCGTCATTCCCGCCGCGGCCGGCGGGCCCAAGGGCCTGATTTTCCAGGCGCTCGACCAGTGGCTGTTCGGTCAGTGGTTGCCGCAAGCGCCGCGCGAGCGCGCCCTGATCGGCTCGTCCATCGGCGCCTGGCGCATGGCGGCCGCCTGCCACGCCGATCCGGCCGCCGCCTTCGCGCGCCTGGGTCAGCTGTACTGCGGTCAACGTTACACGGCCAAGCCCGACCAGCACGAGATCGACCTCGTGTGCCAGCAATTATTGGCCGACTTTATCGGCGGTCACGAGGACGAGGTGGTCAACCATCCGCAGCACCGGCTGCACCTGCTGACCAATCGCGGCATGCGCGGCCTGGCCGATCCGCGTCACCGGGGCCACGAAGCGCTCGGTTTCGCGGCCGCCTCGCTGCTCAATCTGGCCTCGCGCGAACGGCTGGCGCACATGCTGGAACGGGTGGTGGTCAGCGCAGGCGGCAATGCGCCGCACTGGTTGTCGCCCAGTTTCGACAAGTTCACCACGCACTTCAGCGCCCTCAACCGCGCCAACCTGGGGGCCGCCTTGCTGGCGTCGGGCACCTTGCCGTTGATAATGAAACCGGTGCGCGGGATTGCCGACGCGCCGCCCGGCACGTACTGGGATGGCGGGATCATCGACTACAACCTGGCCTTGCCGTATTCGCGCATCGGTGAGGGCGAGCTGGTGCTCTATCCGCATTTCACCGAACACATCGTGCCGGGGTGGCTCGACAAGTCGCTGCCGTGGCGGCGCGCCGCGCGCGGCGCCAATCGCGGCTGGCTCGACAATGTGATCATTGCCGCGCCCACGCCCGAATTCCTGCGCTTGCTGCCGCTTGGCAAACTGCCTGACCGCAAGGACTTCAAGTATTACGGCCTCGACCACGACGCGCGGATCCGCGCCTGGAAGCAGGCCATCGGCGAGGGCGGGCGTCTGCGCGATGCCTTCGCCGCCTTCGCCGCGCGGCCCGATCCGGCGCTGGTGCGCCCGCTCTAGGCCGGGCCGCTGCCTCGGCAGCGGCTGGCGGCACGGGCCGGGATTACTTGCCGGTATAGGCGGTTTCGGCGATTTCCTTCTTCGCTTCGTCGGCGCCGACCAGTTCAGGAACGACGCGGCCGACCAGGATGCCCACGGCGACCTTGGTGCGCACATACTTGATTTCGCCGTTTTCAAGCACGAAAGAGAGCTTGTTTTCCGCTTCGGTGCTGGTCGACGCTTCGTGCTTGCCGCTGGCGGTGTCGACATAGAAGAAGCCGCCTTGCTTGGACTCACCTACCACTGCGCCGTCGAGCTTGATGTCCGGGGCCAGACCGCCGCCGACGAAGCTGGCATTACGGTAGAAGTAGACGCGGCCCTGGTCCGCTTTCAATGCAGGCATCTTCGCTTCCATTTCCTTCTGGGAAGGACCGCTGGCGGCGCAACCAACCAGCGAGGCGGCAACGGCAACCATGGCGAATACGGAGGTGAATTTCATGTGAATCTTTCTTAATTAAAGTTGAGTGCCTGCTGGTGAGCCAGGCTGGAGAAACCGCCTTCGGCGGGAAGATAGAAGCCGACCAGACGCCCGTCCGCAAGCACCAGGTAGGCTTCATGCATGTGAGCGCCTTCGACCGTGAAGACATCGTTGACGGGTTTGTACACCTGCCCCTGCGGCACGGTGCCGACCAGCTTCCATTGGCTGCCGGCCGCCAGCTTGCGCCGGTAATGGGTGTCGAAGTCGATGGTCGTCGCTGTCTGCAATGTGCGCACGGTGGCGACGCCGTCGGGCGGCGCGCTCAGTGCCGCAGGCGTGTGGCTGACGCTGGCGCAGGCGGCCAATGTGCACACGAGCGCAGCCAGGCAAAGGCGGGCACGGCGGATGAATGTTGGCATGGGATAAGTAGTGTCATGGGGAAATGACAATCTTATCACTGCACGAATTATTGCCAATAATTAATTAAACAAAATCCATCTGAATACAACAAATTGGGGCGGGGCAGCCTGTGTCATGTCGTGCAAATATTGATTTCCACGTTACGGCCGTCGCCCAGGAATTGCAGGGACAGACGGGTATCGTCAGCACCCGGCAGCTGGCGCGTGAACGATTTGCGGTTCGGGCTGCGCAAGCCTTCGGACGCAATCACGGTGCCGGCGCGCAAGCGCTTGTCCGCTTCCAGCTCGGTCAAAAGGCGCGTGTAGTCGGCGTTCGACAGTTCGATTTTGGAATACGAGCAACTCTCGCCGCGCAGGTCGGGATAGGGGGCGCTGCGTTCGACCACCCGTGCCGAAGCCGGCGGCGGGCGCAGGCTCACCTCGGTGAATTGTTCCAGGTAGCGGGCGTCGGCGGGATTGATGGCACGGTAGGCCAGGAAGGCGATCACCGCCAGCAGCGCGATCAGCGTGCCCAGCTTGACCCGCCGCTCCCAGCGCAGCGCATGCCCGCCGTTGCTGGTCAGACGGCGCGCCACGCGTCCTGCCACGCTCGACAACAGCACCAGCACCAGGCCGCACGAGAGCAGCGAGGTCAGGGCGAGCAAACACAGCATCAGCATGAGTTCCATGGGCACCTCGGCGCGTCTGGCAAAAAAAGTTGAACAATTGTAATCTCAGAATGATTCTGAGGGGAATTTCCCTGCAAATATCCTCACTTGCATGAAATTGACGCTCCCAGCGGGCCGATAAGTGCGCCGCCCGGTCCGACCAAGGTACAATGTGGGGTTTCGGGCAGCCCAAGCTTGGCCGCCCATCGTCAATCGAATGAGAAAGTCTTCCCCATGAGTCTGCAATGCGGCATCGTCGGCCTGCCTAACGTCGGCAAGTCCACCCTTTTCAATGCGCTGACCAAGGCCGGCATCCCGGCTGAAAACTATCCGTTCTGCACCATCGAGCCGAACGTCGGCGTGGTCGAGGTGCCGGATCCGCGCATGGCCGCATTGGCCGCGATCGTCAAGCCCGAGCGCATGGTCAATGCCATCGTCGAATTCGTCGACATCGCCGGCCTGGTGGCGGGCGCGTCCAAAGGCGAAGGCCTGGGCAACCAGTTCCTGTCGCACATCCGCGAAACCGACGCCATCGTCAACGTGGTGCGCTGCTTCGAAGACGACAACGTGATCCACGTGGCCGGCAAGGTCAGCCCGCTGGACGACATCGAAGTGATCCAGACCGAGCTGGCGCTGGCCGACATGGCCGGCGTCGAAAAAGCGATCCACCGCGAAAACAAAAAAGCCCGCTCCGGCGACAAGGATGCCGCCAAGCTGGTCGCCCTGTGCGAACGCCTGCTGCCGCACCTGAACGAAGGCAAGCCGGTGCGCACCCTGGGTCTGGACGCCGACGACATGGCCATCATCAAGCCGCTGTGCCTGATCACCGCCAAGCCGGCCATGTATGTGGCCAACGTGTCCGACACGGGCTTCACCAACAACCCGCTGCTGGACCAGCTGACCGCCTATGCCAAGTCGCAGAACGCGCCGATCGTGGCCATCTGCGCCTCGATCGAGTCCGAAATCGCCGACCTCGACGACGCCGACAAGGGCGCCTTCCTGGCCGACATGGGCATGCAAGAGCCTGGCCTGGACCGCCTGATCCGCGCCGCCTACAACCTGCTCGGTCTGCAAACCTACTTCACCGCCGGTGTGAAGGAAGTGCGCGCCTGGACCATCCATATCGGCGACACCGCGCCGCAGGCGGCCGGCGTGATCCACACCGACTTCGAACGCGGCTTCATCCGCGCGCAAACCATTGCCTACGACGACTACATCGCCTGCAAGGGCGAGGGCGGCGCCAAGGAAGCGGGAAAGATGCGCGCCGAGGGCAAGGAATATGTCGTCAAGGATGGCGACGTGCTCAATTTCTTGTTCAACGTGTAATAGAATACTTGCCCGCGAGGGCGACAAAAAAGGGCGCCCTGGCGCCCTTTTTCTATTTGGAGACTCGCACATGGCAATCGCAGGCAAACTGGCACTGGCGGCAATCGGACTGGCACTGGCGGGCGCGGCCCAGGCCGGCACGCAAGCGCACATCACCGACTTCAAATGCGGCCACTGCAATGAATGGAACGCGCCGCAAAACCCGTTCAACATTTACGGCAACACCTGGTATGTGGGCGTGCAGGGCTTGTCGGCGCTGCTCATCACCAGCCCCAAGGGCCACATCCTGCTCGACGGCGGCCTGCCGCAATCGGCGCCGCTGATCGCCAAAAACATCAAGGCGCTCGGCTTCAAGATGCGCGACGTCAAGCTGATCGTCAATTCGCACGAGCACTTCGACCATGCGGGCGGGATCGCCGCCCTGCAGCGCGCCAGCGGCGCGATCGTGGCCGCCAGCGCCATCGGCGCGCGCGTGCTCAAGGACGGCGAGATCGGCAAGGACGATGCCCAATACGAGGCCGACCAGCATCCGCGCATCGACAAGCTGGCCAAAGTGCAAGTGGTGGGCGAGGGCGAGACCCTCACCGTCGGCGGTCTGTCCCTGACCGCCCACATGACGCCGGGCCATGCGCCGGGCGGCACCACCTGGACCTGGACCTCGTGCGAACAAGGGCGCTGCCTGAACATGGTCTATGCCGACAGCCTGACCGCGGTGTCGGCCGACAATTACCGCCTCACGGACGCACCAGCCCGGGTGGCCAGCTTGCGCGACGCGATCGCCAAGATCTCCGGCCTCAAGTGCGACGTCGTCGTCTCGACCCATCCGGACTTCACCGACACGCTGGAAAAGCTGGCCAGGAAAACCGCGACCAGCAACCCCTTCATCGATCCCGATGGCTGCCGCGCTTACGCAGAGCAGGCAGGCAAGAATCTCGATGCGCGCCTGGCCAAGGAAGGTCTGCCTAAAAAATAAGCGCTTGACAGGTTATTATACGAGCGTATAGTAACCTGCATGAGCCGCCCTTCCCAACAAATCGACGAACTGCTGATCGCCTCCGGCATGGTCCTGCTGCCGGAGACGGGCTGCGCCGGCCTGTCCGTGCGCAAGCTAGCCGAGCACGCCGGCGTCAATCTCGGCATGTTCCACTACCACTTCAAGAACAAGGACAACTTCATCCGCGCCGTCCTGCAGCGCCTGTATGAAGCCATGTTCGCCGACCTCCAGCTGCACACCGACGCCGGCGGCGACGCCCTGGCCGGCCTGCGCGCCGCCTTCACGGTGCTGGGCGGATTCGGGCGCGCCCATCGCAAGCTGCTGCTGATGCTGGTGTCCGAAGCGATGCGTGGCGAGACGCTGCCGCTGCAATTCCTGCGCGAGAACCTGCCGCGCCATCTGGCATTGATTCTGCGCCTGGTGCAACAGGGCCAGGCCGATGGCAGCATCGTCCCCGTGCCTGCCCCGCAACTGCTGCCGTTCCTGGCCGGCGGCATTGTCGGCCCCTTGCTGGCCGGCGGCGCCGTCGAACGCCACGCCGCGCTGCCGCCGGAACTGGCGGGGCTGGCGCAGGCCGCACTGCTGTCGGAACAAGCGCTGGCCCAGCGCATCGAACTGGCGCTGCGCGCCATCGCCGTTCATCCCAAGGACGTTCCATGAAAACTCCGACCCTGTGCACCCTGTGCGCGTTCCTGCTGGCCGCTTGCGGCGAGCCGGACGACAAGAGCTTCCCCGGTTACGCCGAAGGCGAATACGTGCGCATCGGCGCGCCGCTGGCAGGCACCCTGGTCAAACTCAACCTGCGGACCGGCGACAACCCGGCCACGGGCGCGAGCGCCTTCGTGCTCGAGCAGGCCAGTGAAAGCGCGGCCCGCCAGGAAGCGCAAAGCCGCATGGAGCGGGCCGAGTCGCTGCTGGCGGACTTGCGCAAGGGCGCGCGCAGCGACGAGCAGGCCGCCATTGCGGCCGACCTCAAGGCGGCCGAAGCTGCGCTGGCCCTGTCGCGCGCCAATCTGGAGCGCGACCGCAAGCTGGTGAACGACCAGTTCATCTCGCGCGCACGGCTCGACCAGTCGAATGCCGCCGTCAACGCCGACCGCGCCCGCGTCGAACAAGCCGCCGCGCGCCTGCGCACGTCCAGGTCGAGCGCGCGCAGCGACCAGGTGGCGGCCGCCGAGAAGGAAGTCGAAGCCGCCCGCGCCCAGCTGGCGCAAGCCCAGTGGCGCGTCGACCAGAAGGTGCAGACGGTGCCGGTGGCCGGCTTCGTGACGGAGGTCTCGTACCGCGTCGGCGAATGGGTGCCCGCGGGCGCGCCGGTGCTCACGCTGCTGCCGCCGGGCGCGGTCAAGGCGCGCTTCTTCGTGCCCGAGGCGCGCCTGGGCCAGCTCAAGCTGGGTCAGGCCGCCACCATCGCCTGCGACGGCTGCCGGCCGGTGGCCGCGCACATCAGCTACGTCTCGCCGCAGGCCGAATATACGTCGCCGCTCATCTACAGCAAAGAGAACCGCGGCACCCTGGTGTTCATGATCGAAGCCACGCCCGACGCCAGGCAGGCCACGGCGCTGCACCCCGGCCAGCCGCTGACGGTCACGCCGGGCCCCGCATCGTGAGCGCCGGCGAAGTCATCATCGACGTGCGCGGCCTGACCAAGTCCTACGATGGACGGATGGTGGTCGACCATGTCGACATGCGCGTCGAACGGGGCCGCATCTACGGCTTCCTCGGCCCCAACGGCAGCGGCAAGACCACCACCATCCGCATGCTGTGCGGCCTGCTCACGCCCGACGAAGGCGAGGGCACCTGCCTCGGCTACGACATCCGCGCCCAGGCCCGCCTGATCAAGCGCGCGGTCGGCTACATGACCCAGAAATTCGGCCTGTACGAAGACCTCAGCATCGAAGAGAACCTCGATTTTTTCGCGCGCGTGTACGGCATTGCCGGCCGCGGCGAACGGATCCGCGCCACGCTCGAGCGCCTCGGCCTGTACACCCGGCGCACCCAGCTGGCCGGTTCGCTCTCGGGCGGATGGAAGCAGCGGCTGGCGCTGGCCGCCTGCCTGATCCACGATCCGCAATTGCTGCTGCTGGACGAACCAACGGCCGGGGTTGACCCGTCGGCGCGACGCGAGTTCTGGGACCAGATCCACGAACTGGCGGCCGGCGGCATGACGGTACTGGTGTCGACCCACTACATGGACGAAGCCGAGCGCTGTCACGAACTGGCCTACATCGCGTACGGCAAACTGCTGGCGCGCGGCACGGTCGAACAGGTGGTGGCAGGAGCGGGCCTGTTGACCTGGTCGGTCACCGGGCCCGATCTGGCGGCCGCCGCCAAGCTGCTGCGCGCCGCGCCCGGCATCCGCACGGTGGCCCCGTTCGGCGCCACGCTGCACGTGGCCGCCGACAGCGAAGCGGCGATGACCGCAGCCATGGCGCAGCCGGCGCTGGCCGCGCTGTCCGCCGTGTCCAGCCCCGCCAGCCTGGAAGACGTGTTCATCGCGCTCATGCAGGACGCGCAGGACAACTTTGTGGGAGCCAAACCATGAAATGGTCACGCCTGATCGCAGTGCTGCTCAAGGAGTTTCGCCAGGTGCGGCGCGACCGGCTTACCTTCGGCATGATGGTGGTCATTCCCATCGTGCAGCTGGTGCTGTTCGGCTTTGCCATCAACGGCGACGTGCGCAAGCTGCCGCTGGCCGTGTACGACGGCGACCGCAGCACCTTCTCGCGCGGCTTGGTGGCGGCGCTCGAGACCTCGCAGTACTTCCGCGTGACGCACCAGATAACGGGCGAGCCCGAAGGCGACGCCTTGCTCGCGCGCGGCGACGTGCAGTTCGTGCTGGTGGTGCCGGCCGACTTTTCGCGCAAGCTGGTGCGCGGCGAAAAGCCGGTGATCCTGCTGGCCGCCGACGCCACCGATCCCGCCGCTACCGGCAACGCGCTGGCCTCGGTCAACGCGCTCGCCGCGCGCGCCATCGGGCGCGACCTGACCGGCCCGCTCGCGCACCTGCGGCCGCAGGAAGCGCCCTACGAAATCCGCAGCCAGCGCCGCTACAACCCCGAAGGACTGACCCGCTACAACATCGTGCCCGGCCTGATGGGCGTGATCCTGACCATGACGATGGTGATGATGACCTCACTGGCCATGACGCGCGAACGCGAGCGCGGCACCATGGAAAATCTGCTTGCCACGCCGCTCTCGCCGCTCGAAGTCATGGTCGGAAAAATCGTGCCCTACATCCTGATCGGTTACGTGCAGGTGAGCGTGATCCTGACCGCGGGCCACCTCATGTTCGACGTGCCGATGGTGGGCAGCTTGTGGCTGCTGTCGGCCGTGATGGTGCTGTTCATCGCAGCCAACCTGGCGATCGGCTTTACCTTCTCCACGCTGGCGCGCAATCAGCTGCAGGCGATGCAGCTGACCTTCTTTTTCTTCCTGCCCTCGATGCTGCTGTCGGGCTTCATGTTCCCGTTTCGCGGCATGCCCGGCTGGGCCCAGAACATCGGCGAAGTGCTGCCGCTCACGCACTTTCTGCGCATCGTGCGCGGCATTATGTTGAAGGGCAATACCTTCGGCGAGATCGTGCCGCAGGTCTGGCCGATCGGCCTGTTCATGCTGGTGGCCGGCGTCGTGGCGCTGGCGCGCTTCCGCCAGACGCTCGATTAAGCCTTGCGCCGGCGGCGCCGGATGACGGCGCCGATGCAAAGCACGCCGCCCATGCCGATGCCGGCCACCGGCAGCGGCACCGGTCCCGGATCGGCCACCGCCACCACGTTTTCGCGCAGCGCGGCGGGGAAGGGGCGCGGTCCGACCGGCACGATTTTCCAGTCGGCGTGGTCGGGCGGCGTACGCGCCATGAATTCATCGAACGAGAACACCGGATGCGAGCCCATCGCGCGGCTCGACGGCACTTGCGGAATGCGTACCAGGACCAGCGCCTCGACATCGCTTTGCAGCTGCTTTTCGAATGCGCTCAGCTGGCGCCGGGGCGCCGCGGCGGCGCCCACCAGCGACATCAGATCGCTGCCGGCGGCGTCGAACGCAACCGCCGGGTACAGGCGGATCTGTTCTTCGGTCAGATAGTCGTAGATCTTGCGTCCGCTGGCCAGGCTGCGGTCCTTGGCCGACAGGTAGCCGTAGCCGGCCACCGCTTTCAAGTGGCTGGTGGCGCCGCGCTCGGGAATGTTCCAGCCCAGGCCCTTGAACACGTCCAGGCTGATGCCGGCGCAGTTGGCGCCCGCGTGGCGGTAGCTGAAATCGTGCCGGTAGAAGTTGTTGAAGACGCGCTGCACGCCGCCCTGGTAGGCGGCCGCCGTGCGCGCGTTGCTCAACACGGCCACCAGCATGTACGAGGGACGGTAGAACTGCTGGCCGCTGTTCAGGTCCATCAGGTAGTTGTCCATCGGGACCGGCGCGGCGACGATGCCTTTCTCGCTGAACGAATCGAGGTTGTAGAAATTGTTGACCACCCAGTCGGCCCATTCGCCCTGCTTGCCCAGCGTGCCAGTGGCGATCGCGAAGTGGCCGCCGTAGGCTTCATCGTCGTCGCCCTGCGCGCCATTGAGCATGATGCCGATCACCGGCTTGCCATTCAGGGCGCCGCCCTTGCCGGGCGCGCGTTCCCACAGCAGCCGCGTGGCGTACGGGCTGGCCGCGCCGCCGCCCGCGTCGCGCACGAAGGTCGTCAGCGTTTCCTTGTCGGCCATCGGCCGCGGCGGCAGCTTGGCGCCGTCGATCACGAAATCCTTGGGCCACACCGTGCGCGCGACGAAGGCCGGTGCGCCGTCGACGTCACGGTAGCTGCCGCGCATGCGCAGCGGGCGCTGGCCGAAGAAGTCGGTGCTGGCCGCGTTCCAGTACGAGAGGTTGGTGGCGATTTTCGGCACCAGCAGCAGCTTGGTGCTGCCCCCATCCTTGGTGCGCACCGCCTTGCCGTCGGCCTCGATGGCGACATCGTCGAACACCTGCGGAGAGCCGATCCAAATGAGGCCGGGATGTTCGAGCTGGCCGGTGCTGCCGGCAGCGGCCCAGGTGCGCACGGCAGCGACCATGTCGGGCTCGGTGGCAAAGCCCGATACCGGCTGCCCCGTTTGCGGCACTGCCAGCAGGTCGTCTTCGAAATACCATAAGCCCTGGCGCACTGTCGGGCAATCGCCGCATTTGCCGCCGCTGAGGCGGAAATGGTCGGCCGGGAGCAGGCCCAGCGCGCCGTCATCGAGCGCGCCCGTCAGTCCTGCCGGCGTGGCGGCGTTGCCCGAAGTGGTTACCGCTGCCAGCAAGATGCCGGCGGCGGCCAGTGCGTGAAGCTTGAACATCGTGGACATCCTCAAAAAAGGGTTCGGCAGATACTAGCCTTTTTTGAGGGGATTGCCAATTGTTCAAGTTTAGAGCTGGATCATGCCGCCATCGACGATCAATTCGGTGCCAACGATAAAGGCCGCATCGGGCGACGACAGGTACAGCACCGCGCTGGCGACCTCGTCGGGCGTGCCGAAGCGCTTGAGCGGCACCTGGCCGATGATGGCGGCGGCCATGCCGTCCAGGTCGGCCGGCGCCAGGCCGAGGCGGCCGTACAGCGGCGTTGTCACCGGTCCCGGGCTGACCACGTTCACGCGCACCCCAAGCGGCAGCAGTTCTGCCGACAAGGTCTTGGCGAACGAGATCAGCGCTGCCTTGCTGGCCGCGTACACCGACGACGAGGGCATGCCGATATGGGCGTTGATCGAGCCATTGAGCACAATCGCGGCGCCCCGGTCGAACAGGGGCGTGAGCGCCTGGATCATGAAGTAGGCGCCTTTCACATTGACGTCGAAGGTCTGGTCCCACAGCGCTTCGTCAACCTGATCGAAGGGCGCGAATTTGGCCACGCCGGCGTTGAGGAACAGACCGTCGAGGCGGATGCCGCGCCCGCTCAGTTCCGCAGCCAGCAGCTTGCCGCCGCCGGATGCGCCCTGGTCGTGGCGCAGGGCGACGGTCTGGCCGCCGATCTGCTCTTTGGCGCTGTCCAGGGTGGCCTGGTCGCGGCCGGTGATCACGACCCGTGCGCCTTCGCGGGCAAAGGCGATGGCGGTGGCCAGGCCGATGCCGCTGTTGCCGCCGGTGACGAGGATGGTTTTGTTTTCAAAGCGTTTCATGGTGAGGCTCCTTGGTGGGGGGGTGAATCGATGTATCCACTATAGGATTTATGTTTTGCAGAATCAAAGCCTTGGATATTGATGGTATATTCAGCTTTTATGAATCATGAGGGCCGTTATGGACCGGATGCGGGCGCTGGAAGTGTTTGTCGAGGTGGTGCGCCGCAATGGCTTCGCGCGCGCGGCCGAATCGCTCGACACGTCGCCGGCCAATGTCACGCGCATCATCGGCGACCTGGAAGCGCACCTCGGCACGCGTCTGCTCAACCGCAGCTCGCGCAAGATGTCGCTCACCGACGGCGGCGAAGATCTGTACCAGCGCGCCAAAAGCATCGTCGAGGACATGGCCGAGATCGAGGCGATCGCGTCGTCAAGCACGCTGGTGCCGCGCGGCCTGCTGCGCATCAATGCGCCGCTCACCTTCGGCGTGCTGCACCTGGCGCCCCTGTGGCCGGCCTTCATGGCGCGCTATCCCGAGGTCGAACTGGACGTGGCGCTGATCGACCGCGTGGTCGATATCGTCGAAGAGGGCTACGACCTGGCGATCCGCATTTCGCGCGGCGGCTCGAGCAGCCATGCGGCGCGCCGCCTGGCCACCTCGCACAATATCTGTTGCGCCGCGCCGGCCTACCTGGCCAGGCACGGCACGCCGCGCCTGCCGGCCGACCTGCGCGATCACAACTGCATCGGATACCGCTATGCGGCCAGCGCCGACGAGTGGCGCTTTTCCGACGCCCAGGGCCAGCCCCATCCGGTCACGGTCAATTGCACGATGCACGCCAACAACGGCGACACGGCGCGCCAGGCCGCGCTGGCCGGCGCCGGGATCATCTGGCAGCCCACCTTCCTGATCGGGGCCGATTTGCGGGCCGGGCGTCTGGTGCCGCTGCTGCCGGGCTTTTCGCTGCCGGACATCGACGTGCTGGCGGTCTATCCGAGCCGGCGCCATTTGAACGCCAAGGTGCGCGCGATGATCGATTTTCTGGCCGAGGCCTTTGCCGGCACGCCACCATGGGATGTGAACTAAGGCATACTGACGGCCTCAAAACCGTTGTCACTGAAGGTGCTGCGTCATGGCGATTCTTTCTGAAATCAACCTCTATCCCATCAAATCCTGCGGCGGTATGTCCGTGCGCGAAGCCACCGTCACCAGCGCCGGCCTGTCGGTCGACGCCGTCTACGACCGCGAATGGATGGTCATCTCCGAGAATGGCCAGTTCCTCACCCAGCGCGAACACCCGCGCATGGCGCTGATCACGCCGCGCCTCAAATCCGAGGTGCTCGAACTGCGTGCGCCCGGCATGCTGCGCCTGGAAATCGCGCTCGGTCTGCCCGATCCGGCCGACGAGCGCACGCTGGAAGTGACCGTGTGGGACGACACCGTGCTCGCCTACGACTGCGGCGACACCTGCGCCGCCTGGTTCAGCAACGCCATCGGCACCGCCTGCCGCCTGGTGCGCTTTCACGCCACCGCGACCCGCTCGGCCAGCGCCAAGTGGACCGGCGGCCTGCCGGCGCCAACCCTGTTCTCGGACGGCTTTCCGCTGCTGCTGGTGGGCTCGGCCTCGCTGGCCGACTTGAACGGCAAGCTGGCCGCAGCCGGGCGCGAGCCGATCCCGATGAATCGTTTCCGTCCCAACCTGGTCATCGACGGCATCGACGCCTTCGAGGAAGACTACGCCGAAGCGTTCACCCTGGGCCAGGCCAGCCTGAAGCCCGTCAAGCCTTGCCCGCGCTGCCCGATTCCCTCGGTCGACCAGGCCACCGGCGTGCCGGGCCCCGATCCGCTCGACATCCTGCGTACTTACCGCACCAAGCCGGCCATGGACGACGCGATCTGCTTCGGCATGAACGCGATCGTCACCGCGGGCGAGGGCGAGCGCTTGTACGTGGGCCAGGCGGTCGGGATGACGCTCGCCTTCTGACGGTTACTGTTTGCTAAATGAGCACTATTCCCGTCACTCCGGTTTGGAAGATGGTGTTTTTCGTATTCAATCTGGATAAGATGGCGTAAGGTTGTAGTATTTGACAGATGATCCGGCACGGGAGAGGGCGGTATGCAAGAGGCAGGTGTGACCACGCGCGATCTCGCGGAAGAAAACGAATCGCTGCGCGCCAGCATGGCCTACATGATGGAACAGGCCGAGCGCAACCACGACATCATGTGCCGGCACCAGGCCTTCGACCTGGAAATCGTCGGTTCGGACAGCTTTCCCAGTCTGGTCAGCACCATCTTCCGCAGCCTGCCTGTCATTTCCGAACTCGACATCGTCACCCTCAGCCTGGTCGATGAAGGCGAGGATATCCGCATCGTCATGAACAAGCTCGGGGTCGACTTTGCCGAGTACCCGCATTTGGTGTTCGTGGAATCGGCCCCCGCGCTCGGCTTTGTCCCGTCGCGCAACGATCTGACCGGGCCGCCGCGGCCGCTGCTGGGCCCCTACATTCCCGCCACCCACCAGCCGATGTTTCCGCAGCCGCCGGCCGGCCTGCAAAGCATCGCGCGCGTGCCGCTGCTGCGCAACAAGCGCCTGATCGGCAGCCTGAATCTGGGCAGCCTCGATCCGAACCGCTTCACGCCCGCCATGGGCACCGACTTCGTCGAGCACATGGCGTCGATCATCGCGATCTGCCTCGAGAACGTGATCAGTAATGAGATGCTCAAGTACATCGGCCTGACCGATTCGCTGACCGGCGTCTACAACCGGCGCTACATCGACCGCCGCCTGCGCGAAGAGATTTCGCGCGCGCGGCGCCAGCAATACCGAATCAGCGTGATGTACATCGACATCGACCACTTCAAGCTGGTCAACGACACCGTCGGCCACCAGGGCGGCGACGAAGTGCTGCGCGAAGTGGCGGGCCGTATCAAGGATGAACTGCGCCTGTCCGACACCATGGGCCGTTTCGGCGGCGAAGAATTCGTGGCCGTGCTGGTCAACGCGGAGCTGGACGCAGCAGCCATGGTGGCCGAGCGCATTCGCGGCAGCGTGGCCGGCACGCCGGTCGAGCTGCTGGGCGGCGCGGCGCTGCCGGTGTCGGTCTCGATCGGGGTGGCGGTGCTCGACGACTTCGAGCGCGAGCACGCCATCGAAGACGTGGCGCAGGCGCTGCTGGCGCAGGCCGACAGCGCGCTGTACAAGGCCAAGGAGGGCGGGCGCAATCGCGTGGTCGCCTACGAGGCGCCAGACCCCGCCTAGTTCAGCAGTCGGCCTTCGGCGCGGTCCACCGCTTCAGCCGAGCCGCGCAAGACCACCACGTCGCCGCGCTGCAGTTCGGTGCGCGGCGTGACTTCCAGCCGATCCTTGCCGCGCCGGATGGTGGTCACTTCGGCGCCCACTTCGTGCAGTTCCAGTTCCTCGATGCGCTTGCCGATCGAGCCGGCGTCGTCGCGCAAAATGACCGAGTGCAGGCGCACGTAGGTGTGCTCCGCATCGTCGCCGACGTCGCTGGCGCCGTGGAAGTAGCCGCGCAGGGCCGCATAGCGTTCGTCGCGCGCGCTCTGTACGCGGTGCACCACGCGCCGCAGCGGTACGCCCATCATCACCAGCGCGTGCGAGGCGAGCATCAGGCTGCCCTCGAGCGCTTCGGGCACCACTTCCGCGGCGCCGGCTTTTTTGAGCGCGTCCAGATCGGTGTCGTCGTGGCTGCGCACGATCACCGGCAGGGTCGGCGCCAGCTCGTGCACCAGGTGCAGCACCTTGATCGCCGACGGCGTGTTGGCGTAGGTGATGACCAGCGCGCTGGCGCGGTACAGGCCCGCCGCCACCAGGCTTTCCTTGCGCCCCGCGTCGCCGTACGAGACGTTGGCGCCGGCCGCCTGCGCTTCCTGCACCCGTTCCGGGTCCAGGTCGAGCGCCTGGTAGGCGATCTTCTCTTCCGACAGCAGCGTGGCCAGGCTTTGCCCGCTGCGACCGAAACCGGCCACGATCACGTGCTTCTGGCTGGCCATGGTGCGGGTGGCGATCTGCGTAAGCTGGAGCGACTGCAGCATCCATTCGTTGGACGAGATCTTCATCACGATCTGGTCCGACTTTTCAATCAGGAAGGGCGCCACCAGCATCGACAGTACCATCGAGGCCAGTACCAGCTGGATGATGAACGGGTCGATCAGATTCGCGCCGGCCGTCAGCGTGAGCAGCACGAAGCCGAATTCGCCGGCCTGCGCCAGCGCCAGGCCGGTGCGCATCGAGGTGCCGTCGGACGCGCCGAACAGCTTGGCCAGCAGCGCGATCAGCGCGAACTTGAGCAGCACCGGTCCGCACAGCAAAATGAGCACCAGCCACCAGTTGGTCACCACCAGCGCCACATTGAGCTTCATGCCGACCGTGATAAAAAACAGCCCGAGCAGCACGTCGCGGAACGGTTTGATGTCTTCTTCCACCTGGTGCTTGTACTGGGTTTCGGAGATCAGCATGCCGGCGACAAAAGCCCCCAGCGCCATCGACAGGCCGGCGCGCTCGGTGATCCAGGCCGCGCCCAGCGTGATCAGGAGCAGGTTGAGCATGAACAGTTCCTGCGAGCGGCGCTTGACCACCACCGTGAACCACTTGCGCATGATCTTCTGGCCGATAAACAGCAGCAGCACCAGCACGAACACCGCTTTCAGGCCCGCCAGCGCCAGCGTGGAAGCCAGTTCCTCGGGCGGCTTGCCGAGCGAGGGGATGAGGATCAGCAGCGGCACCACGGCCAGATCCTGGAACAGCAGAATACCGATGATCTTGCGCCCGTGCGGGCTTTCCAGCTCCAGCCGCTCGGTCAGCATCTTGACCACGATCGCGGTCGAGGACATGGCCAGCGCGCCGCCCAGCGCGAACGCGGCCTGCCAGCTGATGCGGATGCTGGCCGGGAGCTGGGTCGAGAGCACCCAGCCGAACAGCATGGTAGCCACGATGGTCAGCACCACCTGCGCCATGCCCAGCCCGAACACGATGCGGCGCATGGCCATCAGCTGGGACAGGGAAAATTCGAGACCGATCGAGAACATCAGGAACACGACGCCGAATTCGGCCAGGGTCTCGGTGGTGGTGCTGTTTTCGGCCAGTCCCAGCGCGTGGGGGCCGATCAGGATGCCGACTGCGAGGTAGCCCAGCATCGGGGGCAGGTGGAGCATACGGAAGGCAACCACGCCCAGCACGGCGCTTCCCAACAGCATGAGAGTCAGTTCAAGTCCAGAATGCATTCTTTGCCGTATGACGGAAGTGAAAATCGTTGTTTGTTGCGTCTGGCAAGTTTTTTGCTTTCGCAATTCGTTTATACTCTGGATACGAGTGTAACCCATGAAAAAACAATGCTGAAAGCTTTTGACAGAAACATCACTGAGCGCGCCATGGTCATGGCCCGGGAAACCCTCGAGATCGAGGTTAATGCCATGCGTGCACTGCAAATCCGCCTCGGCGCCGACGACAGCGTTGGCCAGGCCGTGGGCCTGTTGCTCGCCTGCGGCGGCCGCGTGGTGGTGTCCGGCATCGGCAAATCGGGCCATATCGGGCGCAAGATCGCCGCCACGCTCGCCTCGACCGGCACCCCGGCCATGTTCGTGCACCCGGCCGAAGCGGCCCACGGCGACCTGGGCATGGTTACCCCGCAAGATGCATTTATTGCAATTTCAAATTCCGGCGAGACGGCCGAACTGATGTCCATTCTGCCGATCGTCAAGCGCATGGGCGCCCCGCTGATCGCCATGACCGGCAACCCGAAATCGAGCCTGGCCCTGCTGGCCGACGTTCATCTTGACGTGTCGGTGGCCAAGGAAGCCTGCCCCATGAATCTGGCGCCGACCGCCAGCACCACCGTCACGCTGGCGCTGGGCGACGCGCTGGCCGTGGCGCTGCTCGACGCGCGCGGCTTTAAAGAAGAAGACTTCGCCCGCTCGCACCCGGGCGGGGCCCTGGGCCGCCGCCTGCTGACCCACGTCAAGGATGTCATGCGCAGCGGCGACGCGGTGCCAAAGGTGACCGCCGACGTGGCGCTGGCCACCGCGCTGCTCGAGATCACCCAAAAAGGCATGGGCATGACCGCCATCGTCGACGCCGACAACCGCCCGATCGGCGTGTTCACCGACGGCGACCTGCGGCGCCTGATCGAAAAGGTCCAGGACTTCACCAAGATCACCATCCGCGACGTGATGCACGCCGATCCACGCCGGGTCCATCCCGAGCAGCTGGCCGTGGACGCGGTGCACGTGATGGAAGAATTCCGCATCAACCAGATGCTGGTGGTCGATGCCGACAACCGCCTGGTCGGCGCGCTGCACATCCACGACCTGACCCGCGCGAAGGTGATCTGATGCGCGAACTCGATCACATGCGCCGCGCCGCGAACATCAAGGTCATGATCTTCGATGTCGACGGCGTGCTCACCGACGGCAGCCTGACCTACGGCCCGGACGGAGAAGCCACCAAAACCTTCAATGTGCTCGACGGGCTGGGTATCCAGCTGCTGCAAAAATCGGGCGTGGCCACCGCCATCATCAGTGCGCGCAATTCGCCGATCGTGGTGCGGCGCGCGGCCGATCTGGGCATCATGCACGTCCACCAGGGCATTCATGACAAGCGCGTGGCGTTCGCCAAGCTGTTAGAGGCGACCGGCTTCACGGCCGACCAGTGCGGCTACATCGGCGACGACGTGATCGATCTGCCGCTGCTGCTGCAGGTCGGCTTTGCCGTCACCGTGCCGACCGGTCACCCGGAAGTGCAGCACCGCGCCCATTACGTCACGCGTGCCGGCGGCGGGCGCGGCGCCGTGCGCGAAGTGTGCGACATGGTCATGCGCGCGCAGGGCACCTATGAGGCGGCGCTGGCGCCGTACTTCGCTTAAATGCATAAGCGTACCGCTCACCGCTGGCGCCTGCTCATCACGATGACGGCGGGGATCTTCTTCGCCGCCGGCAGCTTCTGGCTTCTGCAGGTGATGCAGCGTGAGGACGGCGACCTGACGGTCGGTCCGGCCCGCGACGAACCCGATTACATCGTCGAAAAATTCAGCTTCGTGCGCATGTCGCCCAACGGCCAGCCGCATTATCTGTTCTACGGGGACAAGCTGACCCACATGCCGGAAGGCGATGCGTCGGACGTGGAAAAGCCGGTCCTCAAGACCATCGTGTCGGGACAGCCGACCATGACGGTGACCTCGCAGCGTGCGCGCATCTTCCACGGCGAAGACAAGGTCGATCTGATCGGCGAGGTCGACGTGCACCGCCCGCAGTCGCCGAGCGCGCGCTACCTGCGCCTCAAGACCGAGGCGCTGACCGTGTTCCCGGACGAAGACCGGATGGAGTCCGATCAAAAGGTGGCGATGGTGCTGGGCGCCTCGACCGTCACCGGGGTCGGCATGAAGGCAAATAACGCGACAAGGCAGATCGATTTTGGCTCGAAAGGGCACATCGTCTACCCACCCAAAGCGGCGCGCTGAGCGCCACTCAACCAGGTCATAAAAATATGAAGAAAATTTTCGCTTTTGCCCTGATCAGCCTGGCCGCGATGAACGCGCTGGCCGAGAAGGCCGACGCCGGCAAGCAGGCCGTGATCGAATACGATTCGCTGCACGTGGACGACGTTACCCAGGTCACCACCCTGACCGGCAATGTGATCGTCACCAAGGGCACGCTGGTGCTCAAGGCCGACAAGGCAGTGATCCGCCAGACGCCGGACGACGACATGCAGGTCACGCTCACCACCACCGGCAGCAAGCCGGCCAACTTCCGTCAGAAGCGTGACGGGGGCCCGGCCCTGTACGTGGAAGGCGAAGCCCAGCGCATCGAATACGACGAACGCAGCGCCGTCATGAAGCTGTTCTCGGGCGCGCGCATCCGTCAGATCGACGGCGAGCGACTGACCGACGAGATCCAGAGCGAGTTCATTTCCTACGACAGCATCCGCGAAGTATTCGCCGCCCGTAACGATGCCAGCGGCAACACCAAGCCGGGCGCCACGCGCGGCAAGATGATCATCGCTCCGCGCAAGCCGAAGGCGGCGCCTGCCACTCCGCCGGCGGCGCCAGTCACACCGACGCCCGCACCGACTGGGACCCAATAATGGATGCGCGTTGCGGCAGTACGCTGATCGTTCGCGGTCTGCAGAAAAGTTACGGTAAAAAGCTGGTCGTGCGCGACGTGTCGCTGCAGGTCGAGTGCGGCGAAGTGGTGGGTCTGCTCGGCCCCAACGGCGCCGGCAAGACCACTTCGTTCTACATGATCGTCGGCCTGGTGCCGTCGGACGCTGGATCGATCGACATCAGCGGGGTCGATATTTCGAGCCTGCCGATTCATCGCCGCGCCACGCTCGGCCTGTCCTACCTGCCGCAGGAAGCGTCGGTGTTCCGGCGCCTGACGGTGGAAGAGAACATCCGCGCCGTGCTGGAACTGCAGCGGGTTGACGGCAAGCCTTTGACCAAGGCGCAAATCACCGAGCGCCTCGACACCCTGCTGGCCGACCTGCAGATCGAGAAGCTGCGCGAGAGCGCTGCCATGTCGCTGTCGGGCGGCGAACGGCGCCGGGTCGAGATCGCGCGCGCGCTGGCGACCAACCCGCGTTTCGTGCTGCTCGACGAACCGTTCGCGGGCGTCGACCCGATCGCCGTGATCGAGATCCAGCGCATCGTGCGCTTCCTCAAGGAGCGCGGCATCGGCGTCTTGATCACCGACCACAATGTGCGCGAGACGCTCGGCATTTGCGACCGCGCTTACATCATCAACCAGGGTGCGGTGCTGGCCTCGGGCAGGCCGGACGACATCATTCAGGACGAATCGGTACGCCGCGTTTATCTGGGCGAACACTTCCGCATGTAAGATGAAACAGTCACTTCAACTTCGCACTTCGCAACACCTGGCGCTCACGCCGCAGCTCCAGCAGTCGATTCGTCTGCTGCAGTTGTCGACGCTCGAACTGCATCAGGAGCTGGAACAGCTGTTGACCGATAACCCGCTGCTCGAACGGCTCGACGATCCGCTCGACCACTCGGTGCGCCTGCTGGCCGACGGCGCCATCAGCGCCACCAGCGCGCCGGCCGAAGCGCCGCCGGAGCCCGGCGCGCAAGATGCGCCGGCGCCAAGCGAAGGCGAGGGCGGCGACGGCGGCGAGGCCGATGCGCCCGCATCCAGCGAAGCCGACAGCGACTGGGGCGAACTGGGACGCTCGAAGGGCTCGGACGACGAAGACTCGCGCCCGCAGTTGGAGGCCGGCGCCATCACGCTGCGCGAGCACCTGATGGAACAGATGCGTGTGACCGTGCTCGAAGCGCGCGACCGCGCGCTGGTCGAACTGATCGTCGATGCGCTCGACGACAATGGTTACCTGACCGAGACGCTCGAAGAAATCCTCGAGCGTATGCCGCCCGAGCTGGAGATCGACGCCGACGAACTGAAAACCGCGCTGTCGCTGCTGCAAAGCTTCGACCCGGTGGGCGTGGGCGCACGCTGCGCGTCCGAATGCCTGGCGCTGCAGATCCGCGCCATGAAGGGCATCCCGATGGTCACGCGCCGCATGGCGCTGGCGATCGTCGAGAATCACCTGGCCTGGTTCGCCCAGCGCGAATTCAACAAGCTCAAAAAAGCGCTCGACTGCGACGACGAAGACTTGCGCGAAGCGCAGTGCGTGATCCGCAACTGCAACCCGCATCCGGGCGCAGTGTTCGCGTCCGACGTGTCGGACTACGTGGTCCCCGACGTCATCGTGCGCAAGGCCAAGAACGGCTGGTCCGTCTCGCTCAACAACGATGTCATGCCGCGCCTGCGCGTGAACAGCATGTACGCGAGCCTGCTCAAGCAGGGCAAAGGCGAAGGCCAGATGGGCGCGCAGCTGCAGGAAGCGAAGTGGCTGATCAAGAACATGCGCCAGCGTTTCGACACCATCCTGCGTGTCTCCGAGGCTATTGTTGAGCGGCAGCGCAATTTCTTCTCCCATGGCGCGGTTGCCATGCGTCCCCTTGTTTTGCGCGAAATAGCTGATACACTTGGTTTACATGAGAGTACTATTTCTCGTGTAACAACGCAGAAATACATGCTGACCCCGCACGGCATGTTCGAACTGAAGTACTTTTTTGGCAGCCATGTCGCCACTGAAGCGGGGGGAGAAGCAAGTTCCACGGCGATCCGCGCACTCATCGTGCAATTGACAGGAGCAGAAGACCCTAAAAATCCATTATCCGACAGTAAGATTGCGGACATGCTGGGGGAACAGGGTATGGTCATTGCTCGCCGCACCGTTGCAAAGTACCGCGAAGCACTCAAAATCCCGCCCGTCAGCCTCAGAAAATGTCTGTAAATCGCAGTATTTACGCTGTTCCTCTGCCTCGCGCATGAACAGAAAGTGACATCATCAAAGGAGTGTGTATGAATCTCACAATTAGCGGACATCATCTCGAAGTGACCCCAGCCATCCGTGAATACGTACAAACCAAGCTTGAGCGCGTCAAACGCCATTTCGATCATGTGATCGACATTGCCGTCATCCTCACCGTAGATAACCTGACTGAAAAAGAAAAACGACAAAAGGCCGAGATCAATCTGCGCCTGTCGGGTAAAACCGTGTACGTAGAAAGTCTGTCGCACGACCTGTATGCCGCCATTGACTGTTTGATCGACAAGCTCGATCGTCAAGTGATGAAATACAAAAGCAAGGTCCAGGACCACAATCACCAGGCCATCAAGCACCTGCCTGAAGAAGAACTACCCGCAGCGGCCGCATAAGGCAGCCGGGAATTCTTGAAGCGAGGGCGCCTCTACGGCGCCCTTTTTGCATTCGACGGTGCGGGACGTAAAATAGCGGTTTTATTCCACTCCTTTAGCCACCATGAGCGAATTCGTCCAGACCCGCGTTGCCAACCGTACCGGCATCATCACCCTCGACCGTCCCAAGGCACTCAACTCGCTCTCGCTCGACATGGTGCGCGACCTGACCACGGTGCTGCTGGCCTGGCGCGATGACGCCGCCATCGACGCGGTGGTCCTTGGCAGCAGTAGCGAGAAAGCCCTGTGCGCCGGCGGCGACATCCGCTTCTTCCACGAAGTGGGCCACGCCACGCCGATGGGCGGCAGCGCGCTGCTGGAAGACTTCTTCACCGAGGAATACGCGCTCAACCACCTGATCCACTTCTATCCCAAGCCTTACGTGGCGCTGATGGATGGCGTGGTCATGGGCGGCGGCATGGGCATCGCCCAGGGCGGCCCGGACTGCGGCATCCGCATCGTGACCGAGAAGACCAAGATGGCCATGCCGGAAGTGAACATCGGCCTGTTCCCGGACGTGGGCGGCAGCCACTTCCTGTCGCATGCGCCCGGCCAACTGGGCAATTACCTGGGCCTGACCGGCCTGACCATCGGCGCGGCCGACGCCCTGTACGTGGGCCTGGCCGACCTGTTCGTGCCGCAGGCGCAGATGGCGGCCCTGGCCGCGCTGATCGAGACCACCCCAGGCGCCGAGCTGCGCGCGGCCATCGCCACCTTCGCCGCGCCGTTCGTCGGTCAGGCAGGCGTGAGCGTACTGGCCGAACAGCGCGCCACCATCGACCGCCATTTCGGCGCCGGCAATGTGCCCGCCATCATGGCCTCGCTCGCGACCGACAGCGATGCCTTCGCCCAGAAGGCGCTGGCCGCCATGGCCCAGCGCTCGCCGCTGATGATGTGCGTGACGCACGAGCTGCTGCGCCGCGGCGCCGCGCTCGATGTGGCCGAGTGCCTGCGCATGGAACGCACCATGGTGCGCCATAACTTCGAGCACGGCGAAGTGCTGGAAGGCGTGCGCGCGCTGGTGATCGACAAGGACAACGCGCCCAAATGGAACCCGGCCACGCTGGCCGAGGTGACGCCGCACATGGTGGAGCGCTTCTTTGCGCCCGTGTGGCCTGCCTGCGCGCACCCGCTGCGTCACCTCTGATTCACAAAAATTAAGGTTTCAACACCGCCAATGTTCCGTTGCATTTTTGAACGAAAACCCTTGCTGGCATTGGCGATCTTGTAATTTGTCTCGGGCAGGGCGTTATACTTTTCTACAGAAAAGGAGAACGCCATGCCCGTATTTCTTTCTCGTTTGCTCCTCGCTGTTTCCCTTTGTTGTGCCGGGCCGTTGCACGCGGCCGATGATGAAGCGCCGTCCGCGCTCAAGCTGTCCGGTTTTCTGTCGCTGGTGGGCGGACGGGTGAGCGGGGATCTGGGCGCCGACTACGTGGGCCCGGACGCCATCGATGGCCACCCCTGTCCCTGCTACATCGCCGACTGGGGCAATGCCGGCATCTACAGCAAGCGCTTTTCGATGTACCCGGAATCGCGGGCAGGCATCCAGGCCAAGTACACGCTCAGTCCGACGATCAATCTGGTGGGCCAGGTGGTCGTGCGCGGCAGCGACTCGGTGCCGAACGTGCAATGGGCTTATGCCTCGTTCGCACTGAGCAAACAGTGGGAAGTGCAAGTCGGGCGCAAGCGCATTCCCCTCTACTACTATTCGGACTTCCAGGACATCGGCGTGTCCTATCCGTGGGTGACGCCGCCGCCCGAACTGTATGGCTGGGAAGCGACCAACTACAACGGCGCCAGCATGCGTTACAAGGGCGCGCTGGGCGATACCAACTTCAACGCCAGTCTGTTCCTCGGGCGCGAAAAGGTCAGCGATGCGCTGTACCAGCGCCTGTACTACCACAGCGAAACCAAGGTCACCTGGAGCCGCCTGATCGGCGGCGACATCGAAGCCACCCACGGCCCGCTGACCGTGCGCGCGGTGTACATGCAAACGACCGTGCGTACCGAAAACCCGATTGAAGGAGTGGACGACAGGGCGCACCTGAAAGCATACGGGGTGGCGGCCAATCTCGATTTTGAGGATTGGTTCGTGCTCAGCGAACTGACCCAGCTCACGCGCGACTTCGATGCCGGCTACCGCGTGACGGCGCCGGCGTGGACCATCGGCGCCGGCTACCACTTCGGCAAATGGACCCCGTTCCTGAACTACGCGCGCTACACCGAGCGCACCGACGACCCGGACCTGTATGCGCCGCAGTCATACCGGCGCGCCTCGCTCACACTGCGCTACGACATCGACGCCAAGAGCGCGTTCAAGGTGCAGGCCGACCGTCAGAAGGATGTCACGCACAACTTCGGTGGCGACGTGACCGTGCTGCGCCTGGCCTACGACCGGCTGTTCTAGGAGACGACGATGAAACAGCTACTCTTCGCGTCGCTGCTCCTGGCCGCCTTGCCGGCCCAGGCCGAAATCGTGGTGGTGGTCAATCCCGCCAACCCGGCTTCGCGCATGTTCACCGAACAGGCTGCCCAGTTCTTCCTCGGGAAATCGAACCAGTTCACGCCCATCGACCAGGGCAAGGAGTCGGCCATCCGGCGCGACTTTTACCAGAAGGCGACCGGCAAGACGCTGGCGCAGGTGGAGGCGGTGTGGGCCAAGATCGAATTTTCCGGCAAGGGCACGATGCCCAAGTCGTTTGGCTCGGACGCGGCGGTGAAGAAGGCGGTCGCCGCCGACCCGAGTGCGATCGGCTATATCGAGAAGGCGTCGGTGGACGACAGCGTCAAGGTGCTGCTCACCCTGCCCTGATTTACGATTGTTCGCGGTGGCGCAGGACCACGCGTTCGGTGGGGCTGAAGTAGGCGGCCAGGCGTTCGGCCATGTACACGGAACGGTGCTGCCCGCCGGTGCAGCCAAGCGCAATTGTCAGGTAGCTGCGGTTGTCGGTCTTGAAGGACGGCAGCCACTTGGCGATGAAGGCCCGGATGTCTTCGAGCAGATCGGCAGCGCTGGGCTGGGCATCGAGGAAGGCGATCACCGGCGCATCCATGCCCGTCAGCGGGCGCAGGGTCAGATCGTAGTACGGGTTGGGCAGGGCGCGCACGTCGAACACAAAATCGGCGTCGAGCGGCACGCCCAGCTTGAAAGCGAAGGACTCGAAGAACAGCGTGATCGGCGCGCGTTCGATCTCCACCAATTCCTTGATCCACGCGCGCAGCTTGTTGGCCGACAGGTCGGAGGTATCGATCACGTGGCCGAGCTGCTCGATGGCGGACAGGCGCTCGCGCTCTTCCAGAATGCATTCGATCAGGGTGCGGCGCGAAGCGGGGTTTTCGTCGGGGCGCAGCTGGTGCGACAGCGGATGGCTGCGCCGCGTCTCTGAAAAACGCGCGACCAGCGAGTGCGTGTTCGCGGTCAGGAACATGACCTTGATGTCATGCCCTTCGTCATTCAGGATGCGGATGTTGGCCGGCAGTTCGACCAGCGACTGGGCGCTGCGCGCATCGACGGCGACCGCCAGGGTCTGTGTGCCATCGGCAACCAGGGCCGCAACCAGACTGGGCAACAGGGCCGGCGGCAGGTTGTCGACACAGTAGTAACCGGCGTCTTCAAGAACGTTGAGGGCGACCGATTTGCCGGAGCCGGAAATACCTGTGATGAGTACGATGCGCATGACAAAGATCATACCGCATGCAGATAGAGTTTGCTAAACAGCCAAGCGCGGCGAATTTACAAATCAGTCGAAGTCGTGCTAATCGCCCGACATCGCTTGCCGCTGGCGTTCCATGAATTCCTGCAGCGTATCGATGCCGCGCAGCTGCAAAATGGTATTGCGCACGGCGGCCTCGAGCAGTACCGCGATGTTGCGGCCGGCCGCCACGGGAATGACGACCTTGCGCACCGGCAGCCCGAGCACGTCTTCGGTGGGGAACAGGAAAGGCAGGCGTTCCACTTCTTCTTCCAGCGCGCTGCGGCGCACCAGGTGGACGATGAGCTTGAGGCGCATCTTGCGGCGCACGGCGGTCTCGCCGAAGATAGCCTTGATGTCGAGCAGACCCAGGCCGCGCACTTCCAGCAGATTCTGCAGCAGCGGCGGACAGCGGCCCTCGATCATGTTGGGCGCGATGCGCGAGAATTCGACGGCGTCGTCGGCCACCAGGCCGTGACTGCGTGAAATCAATTCAAGTCCCAGCTCGCTCTTGCCCAGGCCAGAGTCGCCCGTGATCAGCACGCCCACGCCCAGCACGTCCATGAACACGCCGTGCATGATGATGCGCTGTGCCAGTTTCTTGGACAGATAGACGCGCAGGAAGTCGATCACCTGGGCGGCCGGCAGCGGGGTGGAAAACAGGGGAATGTTCTGCTCGTCGCAGATGGCCAGGATGTCGGGCGGGGTATCGAGGCCCTGGGCGATGATCAGGGCCGGCGGACCGCCCGCGATCAGTTCGCCGATCACATGGCTGCGCGAGCCGCTCTTGAGGCGGTGGTAGTAGGTCAGTTCCTGGTGCCCGAACACCTGGATGCGGCCCGGGTGAATCAGATTCAAGTGGCCGACCTGGTCGGCAGCCGAGGCAACATCGCCGGAAATCAAGCGTTCGCCGCCGGGAAAACCGGCGAACCACCCCAGCTGCAGGCTTTCGCGGTTGTCGTCGTACAGCCTTTGGATGGTCAGCGGGGTTTGCAGCATGAAGGAAGTTTAACCCAGTGCCTGTAAACTTGGTTGCCAGTTCGTGATGCGCTGGTGCACCGATTTTGGATCCGGGTCGGTCGCCAGTGCCGTGCGGAAGGCGTCATCGGAAAACATTTCGGCGATTTCGGACAGGATTTCGAGGTGCTGCTGGGTCACATGGTCCGGAATCAGCAGGAAGAACAGCAGGTTGACCGGCTGGCCGTCGGGCGACTCGAAAGGAATCGGCTCGGCCAGGCGCACGAAGGCGCCGAGCGGCGATTTGAGGCTCTTGCTGCCTTTGATGCGGCCATGCGGCACGGCCACGCCATGGCCCAGGCCCGTCGAGCCCAGACGTTCGCGCGCGAACAGGTTGTCGGAAACGGTCGAGCGGGCAATGCCGCAGTTGTTTTCGAAAATCAGCCCTGCCTGCTCGAATGCGCGCTTCTTGGAAGACACTTCGAGATCGAGCAGCACGTTCTCGAGCGATAGGATTTTGCTGAGGTTAGTCATAACACTGATCATATGGTGCAATGCACAAAGGTGCTTGCGAGCCAGAATTATAGGCTTGTTTTCCGGCCCTGACATCCGAATTCGGTCCTACCAAGTATCCTCTCCGCATTGGCATTTCGCAAGAGGCATGGCGAATTTCGCAACAAGCGGGCCGCAACACGCGACCAAGTGGGACTTTGCGCAAATTTCCGACGGGAAGAATCTTGCTTCGCAAACTAAAGCCCCGTCAAAACCGCCCTTGACGAACAATTATGCCAGTTTGGCGGCGCCGGGGGATGGCTGAGCGCGTGTTGTTTTATTGTAAACCAAATTGCGTGCGCGGGCCTATTGACGGGCCGTGCGCAAGTTGGCCGGGGGCGGTCCCGAAAAGTTGCTGCGCCAGGGGTTGATGTCCAGTCCGCCGCGGCGGGTGTAGCGGGCGTAGACCGCCAGTTTTTGCGGCGCGCACTGGCGCAGGATGTCGACAAAAATACGCTCGACACATTGCTCGTGGAACTCGTTGTGCTCGCGGAAGCCGATCAGATAGCGCAGCAAGCCTTCCTGCTCGATTTGCGGTCCCACATACTTGATTTGCACGCTGGCCCAGTCGGGCTGACCGGTGACCAGGCAGTTTGACTTGAGCAAGTGCGAGACCAGCGTTTCGCTCACCGGCGCCTCGTCGCGCACGGCGCACAGCAGCTGCGGGGCCGGCGAATAACTGTCGACATCGATGTCGAGCCGGTCCAGCAGCAGGCCGTCGAGCTCGCCCATCTTGATTTTCTCGAAGCCTTCCGGCTGGGTCAGCACGATGTGCACCGGGGCGCCGAAGCCGTTGGACAAGTCTTCGCGCAGCAGGGCCAGCAGCGCCTCTTCGTTGGCCAGGCGCGTCTGGTTGAACGAGTTCAGATACAGCTTGAATGACTTCGATTCAATGATGTTGGGCGAGTCGGCCGGGGCCGAAATCGTCGCGATCGCCACCTGCGGCTTGCCGCGCATGTTCAGCCACGACAGTTCATACGCATTCCAGATATCCACGCCGAAAAAGGGCAGGGTGCCCGTCAGCGCCAGCTCGTCGCGCTTTTGCTGGCGCGGAATCGGGAACAGCAATTCCGGCGCGTAAAGGGTCTGGTAGGCGGACGTCTTGCCCAGCGGTGAAAGATCGGCGGTATTGGTCATGCTTTTTTCTGTGGTTAATTACCCAGGAACAGTTTGTACACAGGGTTGGCACTCTCGTCCCAGTAGCGGTAGCCGAGGGTGGTGAGGAATTGGCGGAACTCGTCCATCTCGCCGGCCGGCACCTGCAGGCCGACCAGAATGCGGCCGACGTCGCCGCCCTGGTTCCGGTAATGGAACAGAGAAATGTTCCAGTTCGGCGCCATGCTGGCCAGGAAGCGCATCAGCGCGCCCGGTCGTTCCGGGAATTCGAAACGATACAGCAGCTCGTCCTGGGCCAGCGCGCTCTTGCCGCCCACCAGGTGGCGGATGTGCAGCTTGGCCAGTTCGTCGTGGGTCAGGTCGAGCGTCTTGAAATCATTTTCTTCGAAGGTGCGGGCCAGTACCGAGGATTCGCCGCGGCTGGAAATCTGCACGCCGACGAACACGTGGGCATGGTCGGCATCGCTGACGCGGTAATTGAATTCGGTGACGTTGCGCGGGCCGACCAGTTCGCAGAAGCGCTTGAACATGCCGCGCTTTTCAGGAATGGTGACGGCGAACACGGCTTCGCGCGATTCGCCCAGTTCGGCGCGCTCGGCGACAAAGCGCAGGCGGTCGAAGTTCATGTTGGCGCCGCAGGCGACCGAGATCAGGGTTTCGTTGCGGATCGGATTCTTGGTCAGGGCGGCGCGCTCGATATACGCCTTGGCGCCGGCCACGGCCAGAGCGCCGGACGGCTCGAGAATGCTGCGCGTATCCTGAAACACATCCTTGATGGCGGCGCAGATGGCGTCGGTATCGACAATGATGATTTCGTCCACCACTTCCTTGGCGATGCGGAAGGTTTCTTCGCCCACCAGGCGGACGGCGGTGCCGTCGGCAAACAGGCCCACATCGGCCAGCGTCACGCGTTCACCGGCTTTGAGCGAGCGCGCCATGGCGTCCGAGTCGAGCGATTGCACGCCGATGATCTTGATGTCCGGACGAATGGCCTTGACGTAAGAACCGATTCCGCTGATCAAACCGCCGCCGCCGATGGCCACGAAAATCGCGTGGATGGGGCCCGAATGCTGGCGCAGGATTTCCATGCCGATCGTGCCCTGGCCGGCGATCACGTCCGGATCGTCAAAGGGATGGACGAAGGCGAGCTTCTGTTCTTTTTCCAGCGTCAGCGCGTGGTTGTAGGCATCGGTGTACGACTCGCCGTGCAGAATCACCTCGACATTGGCGCCGCCGAAGGATTTGACCGCGTCGACCTTGACGCTGGGCGTGGTGGTCGGCATCACGATCACGGCGCGGCAGCCGAGCTTGGCGGCCGACATCGCCACGCCCTGGGCGTGGTTGCCAGCCGAGGCGCAGATCACGCCGCGCTTGAGCTGGGCAGGTGGCAGGTTGGCCATCTTGTTGTAGGCGCCGCGAATCTTGAAGCTGAATACGTCCTGCACGTCCTCGCGCTTGAAATAAATGCGGTTCTCGAAGCGCTTGGACAGTTGCGGCGCCAGTTCCAGCGGCGTTTCGGAGGCAACGTCATAGACGCGCGCGGTCAGTATTTTTTTCAGGTAGTCGATAGTCATAGTCTGCAAACAAGTGATTCTTGGGCCGGAATTTCCGGAACGCGATTCTGGTTGACGCTGGACTGGCTGGTCGGCTGTTGACCGAGGCATGCAGTGCGAAAGGCGTTCCGGGGTAACGGGCTCGGCCTATCGTGTCGTTGCAATGGATTTTCCTCATTATAATGGGCCGCGCCACTTCCCACCTTTCCGCCCCTCAGACCGATGATCGAATCCGCCGTCCTTTGGCTGCTCAAACTGCTCTCCGCCCCTGCGGTGGGGCTCAGTTCGGTCTTCGTGATTGCCTTTGTGTCGGCCACGCTGGTGCCGTTGGGGTCGGAGCCGGCCGTCTTTGCGGTCGTCAAGGCCAATCACGCCATGTTCTGGCCGGCGATCCTGGTGGCCACCTGCGGCAACACGCTGGGCGGGGCGCTCGACTATTTTATTGGCTACCGGGCCAAGGTGGCCTTCGCCAAGGAGCGCCAAAGCCGCTGGTTCACCTGGCTGGCCCGGTATGGCGCCAAGACCATGCTCCTGTCCTGGGTCCCTGGCATCGGCGATCCCCTGTGCACGCTGGGCGGCTGGCTGCACTTGCCGTTCTGGCCCAGCCTGGGGTACATGGCGGTGGGCAAATTCGCACGCTACCTGACCATGACGGCGGCGCTGCTCTATATCCCGGACGGATTCTGGCGCCGCATCGCGGACATGCTGGGCGGTTAAATTCAAGCGCAAGAAGCGGGGCGACGGAAAACGCGGCAAGGACCACAGTGTCAGCTCAGAGACACGTCGTCCTCGCGAAGGCGGGGACCCATACCGTGCAAACACATAGAAATAATTTTCTCTGGTTGACGCGCCATGGGTCCCCGCCTTCACGAGGACGACGTAACACTTAACTTACCTGTCCCGGAGTCTGCAATGATTCACATAGTTCCCCTGCGTCCCGATTTTCTCGTCCAGGTGCGCGAGCAAGGCATCGACGATCTTGGTCAGCCGGTCGAACGGCTGACCGCCGTGGGCGGCGAGCCCTGCCGCGACGTCTTCCGGCGCGCACGGGCGGGCGAGGCACTGATTTTGGCGAGCTATTGTCCGTTCGAGCGGGTCGGCCCCTATCGCGAATACGGCCCCGTGTTCGTGCTGGCCGATGGCGACGCGGCGGCGCCGCCAGCCGCGCTGCCGGTTGAAGGCGAGCTGCCGTATCTCGGTGCCAGCTTCGTGCTGCGCGCCTATTCATCTGACGAACGCATCGTCGATGCGGTGCTGACTACAACGGTGCAGGCCGGGGCCGAACTTGCGCGCTTGTTCGCGCGGCACGAGTGTGCTTTCGTTCTCGCCCGGTTTCCCACCTACGGCTGCTACGCCCTGCGCATCGGGCGCGGGACTACAGCTTCACCTCGAGCGACAGCCTGACCACCGTTTGCGCGGACGTCGCCACGCGGCGCACGTCGTCGCGGTACTGCTGGCCGGTCAGGCGATCGCGGTGCAGCGCGTCCGTCACCGCCAGCCGCAACTGGGAGTTGCGGTCGACTTTCCAGAGCGCGTACAGGTCCAGCAATCGTTCCGGGCCCGCATCCGTGCGCAGCTGTGGCGTGATTTGCGTTGCCCCGTCCAGCTGTACATTGAAATTGCCGCCCAGGGTCAATCCCGCCACCGGCCGGAAGTCCAAGCCCACATTGGCGCTGACGCGGATTTGATCGGCAAGCCGGTTATCCGGTCCCGGCACCGCGCTCACCGCCGACCAGTTGCGCGCCGCGTTGGCGCGCAGCTCGGTACGCGTCCCCAACGCGATCTTGGCGTCGATTTCCATTCCGGCCGCGCGCGCGCCGCCATTGTTGAACGGCGTTGCGACCCAGCCGCGCGCATCTTGCGTCAACCGGTTGACGATGACGTCGTCGATCCGCCGTGCATAGGCCGAGACGCTGACCGATGCCTCCTTGCCGAAGGAGCGGTCGTAGCCGGCGTCCAGACCCCACGCCAGTTCTGGCCGCAGATCGGGATTGCCGCGCGAATCGGGATTGGTCGGCCCGTTGCCATTGTTGGTCGTGTAGCGGCGCGGCACCAGCTGGCGCGAGGTGGGTGCCTTGTAGGTGCGCGACAGGGACAGGCGCACCTGGTCCTGCTCCGAATCGGGCAGCTTCCACAGCAGCTGGGCGATGGGGCTCGGCACACTGGCGCGGACGCCCGTTTCGGCCAGGGTGCGCCCGGCAATCGCCGTGCGCAGCCCTTCCCAACGCAAGCCCAGATACGCTTGCAGGCGTGGCGTCACCGCCCACTCGTCCTGCGCGAACAGGGCCAGGCGGCTGACGGCGGCGCGGTAATCCTCATCCAGAAAACCGAGCGCGATTGCGTCGGCGGTGCTGTCGTTTTGCACCCGCTCCTCGGTGCGCAGCGTGCGGCTGCTGTCCCAGCCCAGGCCCAGGCTGTGACCTTGCCCCAGTTGGGCCAGATATTTGCCGCTCAGCGTGACGCTGTTGTCGATCGCGTCCGAGTCGACCGCGCGCACCAGTGTCGTCTCGCCGAAGCCGCGGAACACATAAGCGTTCACGCGCTTGTTGCGGTTGATGCCCGCCTTGACCAGCAGTTGACCGGTCTCGCCGGCCTGGTGGGTCCAGGTGAGGTCGGTCCGCAGATTGGCGATCCTGGAACGGATCGCGAAGCGGTTCTCCGGATAGTCGGTCGGCTCGCCCGCGATCAGCATCTCGCTGGCGCTTCCCGTCGCGCGATCGCGCATTTGTTCGAGCAGTGCTTGCCATGCGATGCTGTCGCCATTGTCCATTTTCCACGTCAGACGCGGCGACAGGCCGAGGCGGTCGACGGTCCTGGCGCTTGTGTCGTGCGTCAGCCGTTCCCCTCCCGGCCCCCTGTCCTCGATCTGCGCCGCGTAGTCGGACACGGTCCGCGACAAGTCCGCGCCCAGTGACCAGGCGAGGGCGCCGCTTCCGTCGCCCAGCCGCAGCGCGGCCTGCGGATCGGCGTGGCCCGGCCGCAGGCCCGAGCTGACGGTCAGTTCGCGCTGCAGGGCGCCGCCCGCCTTCTTGAGAATGATGTTGATGGTCCCGGCGATGGCCTGGGTGCCGAATTCGGCCGACGCGCTGCGCAGGATGTCGATCCGGTCGATCAGCGAGGGCGCGATGCTGTCGATCGAAAAGCCGGACGGCACCGGCTCGCCGTTGACGAGAATCTGGGTGTAGCCTTCGCCGAGTCCGCGCATTCTGACTTCGCCGTTCGTGACCGACACGCCGCTCTGGCGCCGCAGCACCGCCGACAGGCTGCCGTCGCCATAACGCTGGATCTCGGCGCGCGTGACAGACACCCTGCCGCCGATGTCGTTGCGGTGGGTGTCGGCGTTGCCGCTCACTTGCACCGTCTGGACCGGCGGCTCGGGCGGCGTCGCGCCGGAGATGGTCGATAGCAGCAGGGCGGGCAGGGCAAGGACAGCATGGCGGTTCATCTGGATCGATCACATGGGAGGTGTTACGCACCGGGCGCGGACAGCAATTTTCGCGCGCTCCACGGCCCGCGCGGGATGGCATGTGACGAATCCCCGGAACCCGGTGACGAGTCCCCCGGCAGGTCCCGAAACAGCCCGCCCGCACTGGTATACTCGCTCCCCGATGAACACAAAAGAAATCAGGAACGCGCTGCGTCCCGTCCTCGTTATCGTCCTGGTCTGGACGGTGCTGTGCGCCATCGGCGCGCTGGGCAATTACGCCGACGTGCTCCAGCGTCCGCACCCGATCAGCTATGGCGAGATGCTGTGGCGCTGGTGGCGCGCACATCTGCTCGAGATGTTGTTCAGCTGCTTGACCTACGCCTGGTTCGCGCGCAGTCCGGCGCTGCTGGCCGGGTGGCGTCCGCTGGCGCTGCGCTACGTCGCGGCAGTCGCCGTTTTTCTGCCGCTCGAAATGCTTTATGTGAGCGCGCTTGAAGGCCGCTCCATCACCGATGCTTCGGGTTTCAACTGGTTCCTCGAATACGCCTGGACCACCTTCGCGTTTGTGGCCGTGGTCGGCGTCTGCAATGCGCGCCACAGCCGCGCGCGTGAAAAAGCGTGGCTGCGCGCCCAAAGCGAAAACCTGGCTTTGCGGCTCGAACTCGAACAGCAGCGCATCCTGGCCTTGCGCGGCCAGTTGAATCCCCATTTCCTGTTCAATGCCCTCAACGCGATCAGCGCGCTGGTTCGCTCGTCCGATGGCAAGCTGGCGCTGGCCGGCATCGGCCACTTGAGCGATTTGCTGCGCTATGCCCTGCAGGCCAGCGAGCGCGATCATGTCAGCCTGGCCGACGAATGCCGCTTCGTGGACGACTACCTGGCCCTGCAGAAGCTGCGATACGGCGATCGCTTGCAGGTGGGAATCGACGGCGACGCCGACGGCCAGGTGCCGCCGTTGCTTCTTCAGCCCCTGATCGAAAACGCGCTGCGCCACGACCTCGACTGCCACGACCAGCCGAGCGACATCCGGCTTGCCTTCGGCGGCGACGACGAGCGCCTCACGATCCACGTATCCAATCCGGTCATGGCGGGCAGTGCGCCCAATCCCGGCCTCGGTCTCGGCCTGCGCCACTCACGCGCGCGCCTGCAGCTGGCGTATGGCGACGCTGCGACCCTGGTCGCGGGTGTCGCAAACGGCCGCTTCACGGTCGCCATCGGCATGCCCCGCTACGCGCCGGCCGCATGACGATCCGCGCCCTGATCGTCGACGACGAGGAGCCTGGCCGGGTCAACCTGCGCTGCGCGCTGGCCGAGCATCCCGGCTGGCAGGTGGTGGCCGAATGCGCCAGCGCCGCCGCGGCCCGGGCCTTGCTCGCGGAGCAGGAAGCCGACGTGATCTTCCTCGACATCCAGATGCCCGGCGAAACCGGCCTGGCCCTGGCCGCCGCGCTGGCGGCCGTGCCCAATCCACCGCTGATCATTTTCGTCACCGCCCACAGCGCCTTCGGCGTTGACGCCTTTGAAGTCCACGCGCTCGACTACCTGCTCAAGCCCGTCAACGACGCGCGCCTGCAAGACGCCGTCACCCGCGCGGCGGCCATGCTCGACCAGCGTCAGCGCGCCGCCTACGGCCGCGCCGTGCGCGCGTATGTGGGCGACCAGGGCCAGTACCTGCGCCAGCTCAGCGTCAAGTCGGTGGGCCGGGTCGACTGCGTGCAGCTGGCCGACGTGCAGTGGATCGAAGCCTGCGGCAATTACGTCCAGCTGCACCTGGGCCCGCGCCGCCTGATGCATCGCACCCCCATCGGCAAGCTGGCCCAGCGCCTCGACCCGGCGGCGTTCATGCAAGTGCACCGCGGCGCCATCGTGCGCGTCGAGCAGTTTTCCAGCCTCGAAGTGATCGCCGACGGCACTTACCGGCTGCACCTGCGCTGCGGTGCCACTGTCCCCGTCAGCGAGCGCTACATCGATGCGCTGCGCAATCGCATCGACGCTGTGTGAACGTTCACATTGTTTGCTTTATGGATATATCGACGATTTATCCGTGCACGTAGGTCGATTTTAAAATCATAAATTCGGCGCATTCAACATTTCACCAATCATTCCACAATAAAATTGGGCGCCGTCAGAGTGGCAAAACGCCTTCTCCCCCTGCGTGGTGCACCGCAATACGCTAGAATGGCCTTCCTTAGGGTCAGTCAAACCGGTCGAAACGCATACATGAACGCCCCCGCACAAATCACCGCCTTGCTCGCGGAAACGCCAAACGGTCACGCTCCAACGCGCCTGCGCGAAATTCCATACAACTACACCTCGTTCTCGGACCGCGAAATCGTGATCCGCCTGTTGGGCGAGGAGTCGTGGGCTCTGCTGGACGAGTTGCGCGGCGCGCGCCAGACCGGCCGCTCGGCGCGCATGCTGTACGAGGTGCTGGGCGACATTTGGGTCGTGCGCCGTAATCCGTACCTGCAAGACGACATGCTGGACAACCCCAAGCGTCGCCAGGAACTGATCGACGCGCTGCACCACCGCCTGGCCGAGGTCGACAAGCGCCGCCAGACTGTGGACGCCGCCGAAGAAGACGACGCTGCCCGCACCCGCAGCGCCAACGTGGAAAAGCTGCTCAAGGCCGCCAGCCAGGCCGTGGAAGACTTTGGCGCCGAATTCCGCGCCACCTGGGACCTGCGCAAGCGCGCCACCAAGGTCCTTGGCCGCTACACTGAAAAACACAATATCTGCTTCGACGGCATGAAGCGCGTGGCCCACGTCACCGACGCCACCGACTGGCGCGTTGAATACCCGTTCGTGGTGCTGACGCCGGACACCGAAGACGAAATGGCCGGCTTGGTCAAAGGCTGTATCGAACTTGGACTGACCATCATCCCGCGCGGCGGCGGCACCGGCTACACCGGCGGCGCGATTCCGCTCACGCCGATGTCGGCCGTGATCAACACCGAAAAACTGATCGACCTCGGCCCCGTCGAAATGACGATGCTCCCTGGCGTGGACCGCGAATACGCGACCATCTACTCGGGCGCAGGCGTGGTCACCAAGCGCGTCTCGGACGCGGCCGACAAAGCCGGCTTCGTGTTCGCGGTCGACCCGACGTCGGCCGAAGCGTCCTGCATCGGCGGTAACATCGCCATGAACGCGGGCGGCAAGAAGGCCGTGTTGTGGGGCACAGCGCTCGACAACCTCGCCTCCTGGAAGATGGTCGACCCGAACGGCGACTGGCTCGAAGTGACCCGCCTCGAACACAATCTGTCGAAGATCCACGACGCCCCGGTTGCCAAGTTCAAGCTCGAATGGACGCACCCGAACGCGCGGGGCGAATCGAAAGGCGCGCCGTTCAAGACCGAGATGCTGGAAATTGCCGGCCGCCGCTTCCGTAAGGAGGGGCTGGGCAAGGACGTCACCGACAAATTCCTGGCCGGCCTGCCTGGCATTCAGAAAGAAGGTTGCGACGGTCTGATCACGTCCGCCCGCTGGATCCTGCACAAGCTGCCTGCCTACGCGCGCACGGTCTGCCTGGAGTTCTTCGGCCAGGCGCGCGACGCGATTCCGTCGATCGTCGAAATTAAGGATTACCTCGATGGTCTGCCCGCCAAGGGCGGCCCGGCCTTCGCCACGATCCGCCTGGCGGGTCTGGAACACCTCGATGAACGCTACCTGCGCGCGGTCGGCTACGCCACCAAGTCCAAGCGCGGCGTGCTGCCCAAGATGGCGCTGTTTGGCGACATCGTCGGCGACGACGAAAACGCGGTCGCGCAGGCGGCTTCCGAAGTGGTGCGCATCGCGAACACCCGCGTGGGCGAAGGCTTTGTCGCCGTCAGCGCCGAGGCGCGCAAGAAGTTCTGGCTCGACCGCGCCCGCACCGCGGCCATCGCCAAGCATACCAACGCCTTCAAGATCAACGAAGACGTCGTCATTCCGCTCAACCGCATGGGCGAGTACACCGACGGCATCGAGCGCATCAACATCGAGCTCTCGATCAAGAACAAGCTGCAGCTGGCCGACGATCTGATCGCCTTCTTCGACGCCGGCCACCTCCCGGTCGGCAAGAGCGACGATGCATCGGGCGAAGCGATCGGGTCGGAAGAAATGCTGGGCGACCGCGTGCCGCAGGCGCTCGATGTGCTCAACGCCACCCGCGCGCGCTGGACCTATGTGCTGGCCAATCTGGACCGCCGCCTGGACGAAGTGCGCGAGCCCTTGTACGGCCTGGGCATGGAACGCCTGGCCGTCGTGTTCGACGCGCGCCTGGCGCAGCAGCCCGATGCGACGCTGTTCGATGTGGTCCAGGACCGCACCGTGCGCGTCTCGTGGAAGCAAGAGATCCGCGCCCAGATGCGCCAGATCTTCAACGGCGCCGCCTTCAAGCTCATTCTCGACGAATGCACCGCGCGCCACCAGCGCATCCTGCGTTCGCGCGTGTTCGTGGCATTGCACATGCACGCCGGCGACGGCAACGTGCACACCAACTTGCCGGTCAACTCGGACGACTACGCGATGCTGCAGGACGCGCACGGCGCCGTCGGCCGCATCATGAAGCTGGCCCGTTCGCTCGACGGCGTGATCTCGGGTGAACACGGCATCGGCATCACCAAGCTGGAATTTTTGACCGAAGACGAAATCGGCGACTTCCGCGACTACAAGCTGCGCATCGATCCGGAAGGCCGCTTTAACAAGGGCAAGCTGCTCAACCTGCCGGAATTCGGCGCCGACCTGCGCAACGCCTACACGCCGTCGTTCGGTCTGATGGGCCACGAATCGCTGATCATGCAGCAAAGCGATATCGGCGAAATCGCCAACAGCGTCAAGGACTGCCTGCGCTGCGGTAAATGCAAACCGGTGTGCACCACCCACGTGCCGCGCGCGAACCTGCTGTATTCTCCGCGCGACAAAATCCTCGCCACGTCCTCGCTGATCGAAGCCTTCCTGTACGAAGAGCAGACCCGGCGCGGCGTCTCGATCAAGCACTGGGAAGAATTTGAAGACGTGGCCGACCACTGCACGGTATGCCACAAGTGCGTCACGCCTTGCCCGGTCAATATCGACTTCGGCGACGTGTCGATGAACATGCGTAACCTGCTGCGCAAGATGGACAAGAAGAGCTTCAATCCGTCCACCGCGGCCGGCATGTTCTTCCTTAATGCCACCGATCCGACCACCATCAATGCCACCCGCAAGGTAATGATCGAGTGGTCGTACAAGGCCCAGCGCCTGGGCAACCGGGTGCTGCGCAAGTTCGCCAAAAAGCAGACCAAGGCACCGCCGCCGACCACCGGCAAGCCGCCGGTGCGCGAGCAGGTCATCCACTTCATCAATAAAAAGATGCCGGGGAACCTGCCCAAGAAGACCGCGCGCGCGCTGCTCGACATCGAAGACGACAAGATCATCCCGATCATCCGCAATCCCAAGGTGACCAACGCCGATACGGAAGCGGTGTTCTACTTCCCGGGCTGCGGCTCCGAGCGGCTGTTCTCGCAAGTAGGGCTGGCGACACAGGCGATGCTGTGGGAAGTGGGCGTGCAGACCGTTCTGCCGCCGGGTTACCTGTGCTGCGGTTATCCGCAGCGCGGCGCCGGCCAGTACGACAAGGCCGACAAGATGATGACCGATAACCGCGTGCTGTTCCACCGCATGGCCAACACGCTCAATTATCTCGACATCAAGACCGTGCTGGTTTCGTGCGGCACCTGCTACGACCAGCTGGCGACCTACGAATTCGAGAAAATCTTCCCCGGCTGCCGCATCATGGACATCCACGAATATCTGCTCGAAAAAGACGTCAAGCTGCAAGGCGTGAACGGCACCCGCTACATGTACCACGAGCCTTGCCACAACCCGATGAAGCTGCAGGATTCGGTCAAGACCGTCAATGCGCTGGTGTCGACGGTGGACAACGTCAAGATCGAAAAGAACGACCGCTGCTGCGGCGAGTCCGGCACCTTTGGCGTGTCGCGTCCCGATATCGCGACCCAGGTCCGCTACCGCAAGGAAGGCGAGATGGTCAAAGGCGCCGACAAGCTGCGCGAAGATGGTTTCGACGGCGACGTCAAGATCCTCACCAGCTGCCCGTCCTGCCTGCAAGGTCTGTCGCGCTACAATGACGATTCCGGCACCACCGCCGACTACATCGTCGTCGAAATCGCCAAACACCTGCTGGGCGAGAACTGGCTGCCCGAGTATGTGGCGCGCGCCAACGCCGGCGGTATCGAAAGGGTATTGGTATGACCTGTGAGCTGTGCAATCTGACCGTGCCGCCGATCTACCGCGACGACAAGCTGTCCGTCATCATGGTCGACGACGCGGCCTACCCGGGATTTTGCCGCGTGATCTGGAACGAGCATGTGAAGGAAATGAGCGACCTGTCGCCGGCCGACCGCATGCTGCTCAACGACGTCGTCTGGCATGTGGAACTGGCGCTGCGCGAAGTCATGAAGCCGGGTAAGGTCAACGTGGCCAGCCTGGGCAACGTGGTGCCGCACTTGCACTGGCACGTGATTCCGCGCTTTGCCGACGACGCGCACTTCCCGAATCCGGTGTGGACGGCCGCCGTGCGCACCACCGAAGAACCGATCCTGGCAGCGCGCCGCGCGCTGCTGCCCAAACTGGCTGCCGACATCGTGCGCCGCCTGAGCAAACAATGAATCCAACCGCACTGACCGTCCACCAGAAATCCCGCGTCCTCGACATCGCTTTCGACGATGGCAAGGCATTCTCCATTCCCTTCGAACTGCTGCGCGTGTATTCGCCGTCGGCGGAGGTGCGCGGCCATGGCCAGGGGCAGGAAGTGCTCCAGCTGGGCAAGCGCGAGGTGGGCATCAGCGGGGTTGAACCGGTCGGCAATTATGCGGTGCAGCCGACCTTCACCGATGGCCACAACACGGGCCTGTTCTCGTGGGATTATCTGTACAAGCTCGGTAACGAGCAGGAAGCGCTGTGGAAGGATTACATGGCGCGCCTGCACGCAGCAGGGTTTGAAGGCGACACCGGTCGCGAACCCGGCGCCGTCCTGCCCGGCGTGCCCGCCGCCGCCAAAGGCTGCGGCCACAAGCATTAAAACCCTCGTCCTCGCGAAGGCGGGGACCCATAGCACGTCTCCGAATTCGGTCACACGCTATAGGCCCCCGCCTTCGCGAGGGCGACGTGTCATAACGCGTACTGTTGCATCAAGCGCTCGCGCTTCGATGGCTGGAAGTTGATCTTTTCCGCATCGCCGCCCACCGCCGCCAGCAAGCGCGGATTCATCACCCTGAAAAACAGCGGTGGGAAATACGCCAGCAAGAACATTCCGAAATACCCGTTCGGCAGCGTCGGCACATTCTCGAAGTGCCGCAGCGACTGATACCTGCGCGCCGCATGCGCATGGTGGTCCGAATGCCGCTGCAAGTGAAACAGCATCCAGTTAGTCACCATGTGATTGCTGTTCCATGAATGGTGTGGCTGGCACTGCTCCGGCTTGCCATTTTCGCCCACGCGCCGCAACAGCCCGTAATGCTCGATGTAATTCGCCAGCGTCAGCTGGAAATTCGCCCACAGCGACATGACCACCATGAACGCCAGAATACGCGGCCCGAGCCACACCGCCAGCACCGTCCACAGTAGGGCCGTCAGGGCCAGCGGCTGCAGCACCTCGTTGCGCCACTGCCAGGGCGCGCCACCCAGACGCTGGCGCTCCAGCGCCCAAGCACGCCGCCACGCGCCCGGCAATTCCCGGCGCGCAAACGCGTAAATCGATTCGCCCATGCGCGAGGACGCAGGATCGGCGGGCGTGGCCACGTCGCGGTGGTGGCCTCGGTTGTGCTCGACGTAGAAGTGTCCATACGCGGTGGGCGCCAACACCAGCTTGGCCAGGGTCTGCTCCAGGACGGTCCGCTTGTGTCCCAGTTCGTGGCCGACGTTGATGCAGAACCCGCCCATCATGCCGCTGCTGATGATCACGGCCAGAATGCCGTGCGCGGGCAGGTCCTGGGTCGCCACGAACCAGGCCGCAAACACGATACACACCCACATCACGGGCACCAGCGCATAGGTGATATAGCGGTAATAGCGGTCCGCCTCCAGCGCGGCGACCGCGTCCTCGGGCGGGTTGCTGCGATCCTCGCCGGCCCAGGCGTCGAGCAGGGGAATGAGCAGGTAGGTGATGGCGACCGGGATCCACAGGCGCCAGGCCGTGTGATGCCACAGGTAGAGGATGGGAGCGATCACCAGCGACGCCGGTACGAACAGGGAAAGCAGCCAGGTATAGCGCTTCGGGTCGCGATAGACGGTCATGTTCTGCTCCTGAACGGGTCTGCCTTCTATCATGGCACTGTTGCGTCCGCCTGCCAACCACCGTGCGCTTGTATAATGCAGGCAGTTCAATCGGCCCACACCACTATGACAAATAACACCCACTTCGGTTACAAGACGGTTGCGGAAGACGACAAGGTCAAAGAAGTCGCCAAGGTCTTCCACTCGGTCGCCTCCAAGTACGACGTCATGAACGATCTGATGTCCGGCGGTCTGCACCGCCTGTGGAAGACCTTCACCATCGCCAACGCGGGTGTGCGGCCCGGTTTCAAGGTGCTTGACATCGCCGGCGGCACGGGCGACCTGGCCAAGGCCTTCGCCAAGCAGGCCGGCAAAACCGGGGAAGTGTGGCTCACCGACATCAACGAATCGATGCTGCGCGTCGGCCGCGACCGCCTGCTCAACAAGGGCCTGGTCACGCCCACCCTGCTGTGCGACGCCGAAAAGCTGCCATTCCCGGACAATTACTTCGACCGCGTCAGCGTCGCCTTCGGTCTGCGCAACATGACCCACAAGGACCAGGCGCTGGCCGAAATGCGGCGCGTGCTCAAGCCGGGCGGCAAGCTGCTGGTGCTGGAGTTCTCCAAGGTCGCCACGCCGCTGCAAAAGCCCTACGACGTGTACTCGTTCTCGGTGCTGCCATGGCTGGGCCAGAAAATCGCCGGCGACGCCGACAGCTACCGCTACCTGGCCGAATCGATCCGCATGCACCCCGACCAGGAAACGCTGAAAACCATGATGCAGGAAGCCGGCCTGGAGCGGGTCGAGTACTTCAACCTGACCGCAGGCGTGGCGGCATTGCACACCGGCATTAAAATGTAATTTGCAAAAACCGCCCGCTGCCAGGGCGGTTTTGCTTTGAAAATACCCGAGAATGCCACCTTCGACCTCTTTTACACCCCAGTCTGCGTTGATGGCGCCCGCCGTCGCCGCCATTAACCACCTGCTGGCTCAGGAAGCCTGGGCGCGGGATGCGCTTGCCATGCATGCCGGCAAGGAAGCCTGCATCGACACCGGCGCGATCGCGCTGCGCATGCGCGTGACGGTGGACGGGATGGTCGAAACCAGCAACGCGGACGAGCCGGCCAATGTGACCATCCGCGTCAAGCTGGCCGACCTGCCGCTGATCGCCCAGAACCGCGAGCGCGCTTTTTCTTACGTCAAGATCGAGGGCGACGCCGAGTTCGCCAACACGATTTCGCAGCTGAGCAAGGGTTTGCGCTGGGAAGCCGAGCACGACCTGGAACGTTTCATGGGCCCGATCGCCGCCACCCGCCTGGTGGGCGGCGCCAAGTCGGTCTTTGAGGCGGCCGTGGCCGGCCAGCAAAAGGTGGCCGAAAACGTGGCCGAATTCTTCCTGGAAGAGAAGCCGCTGCTGATCCGCCCCGTGGTCGTGGAAGAATTCGCCAGCGAAGTGAACCGCCTGCGTGACGATGTGGAACGCACCGCCAAGCGGATCGCGAAACTCGAAGCGAAGCTGGCCCCGCACGGCGCCGTGCCCGACAAGACTCCCCGCAACGCCGGGCAACAAGATTTGGACCTTTGATGATATTGAAATTTCAGCGCCTGTTTAAAATCATTCGCGTGGCCGTCAAGTACGGTCTCGACGAGATTGCCATTTCGGGCCTCAAGGTGCCGCGCACGGCCAAGCTGATCGATACCATCATTTTTTGGCGCGATATTTCCGCTCCGCGCGGCGAACGCTTGCGCATGGCGCTTGAAGAACTGGGCCCGATCTTCGTCAAGTTCGGCCAGGTGCTTTCCACCCGGCGCGATTTGATGCCGCCCGACATTGCCGACGAGCTGGCGCGCCTGCAAGACCGCGTGCCGCCGTTCAGCTCGGAACTGGCGATCGCCCAGATCACCAAGTCGCTGCGCGCTCACCCGGATCAATTGTTCGCGACCTTTGAGCGCACGCCGGTGGCCTCGGCCTCCATTGCCCAGGTCCACTTCGCCACCCTCAAGGATGGCAAGGAAGTGGCGGTCAAGGTGCTGCGTCCGGGCATGAAAAAATCGATCGATGAAGACGTCGCGCTGATGCACATCGCCGCCGACCTGATCGGCCGGGTCTGGGCCGACAGCAAGCGCCTCAAGCCAAAAGAGGTGGTGGCCGAATTCGACAAATACCTGCACGACGAACTGGATCTGATGCGCGAGGCGGCCAACGCCAGCCAGCTGCGCCGCAATTTCGCCGGCTCGAACCTGTTGATGGTGCCCGAGATGTATTGGGACTATTGCTCGAGCAGCGTGATCGTGATGGAACGCATGCACGGCATTCCCGTGTCGCAGATCGACCGCCTGGCTGCCGCCGGCGTCGACCTCAAGAAACTGTCCAGCGATGGCGTGGAGATTTTCTTCACCCAGGTGTTCCGCGACGGCTTCTTCCACGCCGACATGCACCCTGGGAATATCCTGGTCTCGGTCGCGCCGGAAACGATGGGCCGCTACATCGCGCTCGACTTCGGCATCGTCGGTACCCTGAACGACTTCGACAAAGACTACCTGTCGCAAAACTTCCTGGCCTTCTTCCGCCGCGATTACAAGCGCGTGGCCGAAGCCCACATCGAATCCGGCTGGGCGCCGCGCGAGACCCGCGTCGATGAACTCGAGTCCGCCGTGCGCGCCACCTGCGAGCCGATCTTCGACCGTCCGCTCAAGGATATTTCCTTCGGCCAGATTCTGCTGCGCCTGTTCCAGACCTCGCGCCGTTTCAACGTCGAAATCCAGCCGCAGCTGGTCTTGCTGCAAAAGACGCTGCTCAATATCGAAGGGCTGGGCCGCCAGCTCGATCCCGACCTGGACTTGTGGAAGACCGCCAAGCCTTATCTGGAACGCTGGATGGGGGAGCAGGTCGGCATTCCCGGCATGATCGAGCGCCTGAAAGACGAAGCGCCGCGCTTCACCCACATCATCCCGCAGCTGCCGCGCCTGGTGCATCGGGTCTTGCTCAACGCCTCCGAGAACAATTCCGGCAACGACGAGCTGATCAAGATGCTGGTGATCGAGCAGCAGCGCACCAACCGCATGCTCGCTTTCCTGGTCTACTTTGTGGCCGCCTCTGGCGTGGCATTGCTCGGATTTGAAGTCTACATGCGCTGGTTCCAATAAGCCGATGCCCGCGTTTTCCAGCCGCGATCCGAACAGCCCGGCCTTCTGGGACGAGCGTTTCGAACAGGGTTTCACGCCGTGGGACCGCGGCGGCGTGCCCGACGCGCTGCGCGCCTTCGCGGCCGGGCGCACGCCGCTGCGCACCCTGATTCCCGGCTGCGGCGCGGCCTACGAGCTCGCATTCCTGTCCGACGCCGGCTGGGACGCCACCGCGATCGACTTTTCACCGGCCGCCGTCGCCACCGCCAAGGCCGCCGTGGGCCCATGGGCGCACAAGGTCGAGCAAGCCGATTTTTTCGCTTGGCAGCCGGCGCAGCCGCTGGACCTGATCTACGAGCGCGCCTTTTTGTGCGCCATGCCGCGTGCAATGTGGCCGCAAGTGGCCGCGCGCTGGGCCGCACTGCTGCCGCCGGGCGCGCTGCTGGCAGGGTTCTTTTTCTTTGACGACGCGGCCAAAGGGCCGCCCTTCGGCATCGCCCCGGACCAGCTCGATGCGCTGCTGGCCCCGTATTTCGATTGTATTGACGATGCGCCGGTCGGCGATTCGATTCCCGTGTTTGAGGGCAAAGAGCGCTGGAAGATCTGGCGGCGGCGCCCGTAATTTTGCTTATTTGACGTGCATCATGGTTTTTAGCGGACGCACTTCGTAGACTGGATTTGTCGCAACACATTCGGGAGAAAAGCATGAGTTGGCGTAACAGTAACCTGCGTTATGGCGGGCTGACCATCGGCTTGCATTGGCTGATGCTGCTGTTGTTGATCGCCGTCTACGCCACCATGGAACTGCGCGGCTATTTTCCCAAAGGCAGCCCGGAACGCGATGCAATGAAGCACTGGCATTACATGCTCGGGCTTTCCGTGCTGGGGCTGGCCGCGCTGCGCTTGCTGGTGAGCGCCATCGGTCCGGTGCCGGCCATTGTGCCGCCCATCGTCAAATGGCAGTCCACCTCGGCCGCGCTGATGAAACTGGCGCTGTACGCCTTCATGCTGGCCATGCCCGTGCTGGGCTGGCTGACCCTGAGCGCGAAAGGCACGCCGATCCCGTTCTTCGGTCTGGTGCTGCCGCCGCTGGTCGGCGAGAGCAAGGACTTGGCCGAATCGATCAAAGAAGTGCACGAAGCGATTGCGACGGTCGGATATTTCCTGATCGGCCTGCACGCGGCGGCGGGGCTGTATCATCACTACTTCTTGCGCGATAATACGCTGCGCCGGATACTGCCGACCTTCCGCTAGCGCGGCGCCACACCCGAAAGCTTTTCTTTTGATCGATTTTAACGACCCGAGCGACGATCCCGAACACGACGACCACACGCCCGCCGAGCGGGCCGCGGCCGCTTCGCGCAGCACCTGGGTCAGCGTGGCCGTCAATATCGCCCTGAGCGCGGTCCAGATCACCGTCGGCATCCTGGCCAAGTCGCAAGGCCTGGTGGCCGACGGCATCCACTCGCTGTCGGACCTGGTGGCCGACTTTGTGGTCCTGTTCGCCAGCCATCACGGCGCCAAGGAAGCCGACGCCGACCATCCCTACGGCCATCAACGCTTTGAAAACGCCGCCTCGCTGGCGGTGGGCCTGCTGTTGCTGGCGGTGGGTGTCGGCATGGCCTGGTCCGCCATCGGCAAGCTGCAAGATCCTGCCAGCATCGCCGAAGTGCACGGCGTCGCGCTGGCCGTGGCGGGGGTGGCCCTCGTGTCGAAAGAATTGCTGTTCCGCTATATGCTGAAGATCGCCACCCGCCTCAAGTCGAGCATGCTGGTGGCCAATGCCTGGCATGCCCGGTCGGACGCCGCCTCGTCGCTGGTGGTGGGCATCGGCATTGCCGGCAATCTGGCCGGTTATCCTTTGCTCGATCCGATCGCCGCCCTCATCGTCGGCTTGATGATCGCCAAAATGGGCTGGGAATTCGCCTGGGTGGCCCTGCACGAGCTGATGGACCGCGGTATCGACGAAGAAGAAGTCGCCGCCATCACCCGCACGCTGGCCGAGACGCCGGGCGTGATGGGCGTGCATGACGTGCGCACCCGCAAGATGGGCGACCTGATCGTGGTCGACGCCCACCTCGAAGTCGACGCCACCGTGACCGTCGAAGCCGGCCACGACATCGCCGTGGCCGCGCGCCGCAACGTCATGCAGCGTCACCGCGTGCTCTCGCTCATGACCCACGTGGACCCCTGGCACCGTCCCGATCTCGACCACGCCCGCAATTCCGCCTAGGCGTTGCAGGCTGTCGGGCATTTGTCGTGGTCCTGTCGTCACCGTCAGGGCTACAATCGGCCCACACTCATGGTTCACCGATTCGGGATACTTCAATGATTCTCAAGCAACTGCGTATTAGTCGCCATCTTTCTCAGGAGCAATTAGCCACCATGTCCGGCCTGAACGTGCGCACCATTCAGCGCATCGAAAGCGGGCACAAGGCCAGTGTGGAATCGTTGAAATGTCTCGCTGCGGTGTTGGAAGTCGATGTTCCAACCTTGAACCAGGAGAAATTTATGATGGATAAACGTTCCGACAACTGGCAGCAGTTGCCGACCTTGCTGAAATGGTGTTTTGCGCTCAATTTCTTGCAGCTGCGTCCGGACCGCGGTGCGGGCCGGCGCATCGTGCTGGTCTCGCATTGCGCCGCTTTCGTGTTCTGCCTGCTTGGCCTCGTCAATCGGGCGGCGCTCGAGGGCGGCTTGCTGATGCTGGCCAATGCCTATCTGTTCAGTCTGCTGAACTGGCAAGGCGACAAATACGGGATCTGGTTCGATCCGGACGAATCGGCCGCCACCTAGGCGAGGGACGAAAAAAAACCCGCACAGCGTGCGGGTTTTTACTTGGGTGCTGCCGATTATTTCTTTTCGCCGATCAAAGCCGACGGTGCTGGCGGTGCGCCGGCTGGCTTGGCTTCGCCGACGATATCGATCTTCGCTTTGGCTTTCATGTCGTCGAAGTAGGCTTTGAGCTTCTCGCGCTGGACTTGCTGCTTGAGCTGTTCCTTGATCTGTTCCAGCGGCGGCGGGGTGATCGGACGCGAATCGTCGACCACGATCACGTGGTAGCCGAACTGCGACTTGACCGGGGCTTCCGACACTTCGCCTTTTTTCTGGGCTTTCACGGCTGCGCCGAATTCAGGCACCATGCCGGCCGGGTTGAACCAGCCCAGGTCGCCGCCGTTCACTTTCGAACCAGGATCTTGCGACTTGTCCTTGGCGATCGCGCCGAACTGCTTCATGTCTTTCTTGAGCTTGGCGATGATGTCTTTCGCTTCGGCTTCGGTCTTGACCAGGATGTGACGCGCTTTGAACTCGTCGCCGCCGGCCTTGGCGTTCATCTTGTCGTACTCGGCCTTGACCATCTCGTCGGTCACAGGGTTGCTCTTGATGTAGTCTTGCACGAAGGCGTTGGCCAGCAGCGACTGGCGCAGCATTTCCATCTGGCGTGCCACTTCCGGGGTCTTTTCCAGGCCTTTTTTGGCGCCTTCGGCGGCAACCATTTGTTGCATGGCCAGGTTTTCAATGATCATCTTGCGCAGTTCCGGGCTATCCGGCTGGCCTTGGGCGGTGCGCTCCTTGACCATCATGTCGACCACGCCCGAATAGATCGGCGCGCCGTTGACGGTCGCTACAACGGTTTCCTTGGCGCCGGCAGGCGCGGTGGCGGCAGGCGCGCTCACTGCGGTGGTGTCTTTTTTGGTACAGGCCGACAGTGCCAGCACCGAGGCGGCGCCAATGATCAAAACGCGGGACTTCATCAACATCGTTAGATTCCTTTTAAAGTTAGCCCGGCTCATGCCGATGCAGCAGGGACGCATCTTACCAGTTTGTGTAGACATTGCATCATCCCGAGGGGGGACTTTATGTAAGCAAACTTAAAAAAGGCTTATAATTCAGGGTTTTGACGATTTTTGCGGAGTAATCAATGCCGATTTACGCCTACCGCTGCGATGAATGCGGTTTTGCCAAAGATGTGTTGCAGAAAGTTTCAGACCCGGTGCTGACGGTTTGCCTCTCTTGCGGCAAGCCCTCGTTCAAGAAGCAGCTCACGGCCGCAGGCTTCCAGCTCAAGGGGACCGGCTGGTACGCCACCGATTTCCGGGGTGGCACGCCGCCGGCCACCGGCACCGCCACGGGCCCGGTCGAGACGCCTGCCGCCGCGCCTGCCGCATCGGGCGAGTCCGCAGCTGCAGCTCCGGCCGCACCGGCGACGCCGGCAGCGCCTGGCACCGGCACGAGCTGATCGCCGCTGTTCACCCTCACCGAGAGTTAAATGCGTAAATATTTCATTACCGGATTGCTGATTCTGGTCCCGATCGCCATCACGGTGTGGGTCCTGAGCCTGGTAATCAATACGATGGATCAGTCGCTGCTGCTCTTGCCGCCCCAATGGCGTCCGGAGAAGCTGATCGGCTACCGCATTCCGGGGCTGGGCACGATCCTGACCTTCGCCATCGTGTTCGTCACCGGCTTGCTGACCAATAATCTGATCGGCAACTACCTGGTGCGCCTGTGGGAACGTCTGCTGCATCGCATTCCCGTGGTCAGTTCGCTGTACGGCAGCGTCAAGCAGGTGTCCGATACCCTGTTTTCCTCGTCCGGCAATGCCTTCCGCAAAGCCGTGCTGGTGCCGTATCCGCATGCCGACAGCTACACCATCGCTTTCCTGACCGGCGTTCCGGGCGGCGATGTGAAGAACCATCTGACCGGCGACTTCATCAGCATTTATGTACCGACCACGCCCAACCCCACCTCGGGATTTTTCCTGATGATGGAACGCAGCAAGGTCATCGAACTCGACATGAGCGTCGACGCCGCCCTGAAATATATTGTCTCGATGGGTGTCGTTGCCCCCGAGAGTTTGCCAACCAAATAATTAACCTAGACTGAAAATCCTATGTCCTCGATGCGTTCCAACTACTGCGGCCTCGTCACTGAAGAATTGCTTGGCCAAACCGTCAGCCTGTGCGGCTGGGTCCATCGTCGCCGCGACCACGGCAAGCTGATCTTCATCGATCTGCGCGACCGTGAAGGTCTGGTGCAGGTGGTCTGCGATACCGATCAGGCCGAGATGTTCAAGGTCGCCGAAGGCGTGCGCAACGAATACTGCCTGCGCATCACCGGCGTCGTCACCGCCCGTTCGGCCACCACCATCAACGACAACCTCAAATCGGGCAAGATCGAAGTCGTTGCCAGCACCGTGGAAGTGCTCAACGCCTCGGTGCCGGTACCGTTCCAGCTGGACGACGACAACCTGTCGGAAACCACGCGCCTGACCCACCGCGTGCTCGATCTGCGCCGCGCGCAAATGCAGAACAACCTGCGCCTGCGCTACAAGGTGACCATGGAAGTGCGCAAGTACCTCGACGCGCTCGGCTTCATCGACATCGAAACGCCGATGCTGACCAAGTCGACCCCGGAAGGCGCGCGCGACTACCTGGTGCCGTCGCGCGTCAACGCCGGCAACTTCTTCGCGCTGCCGCAGTCGCCACAGCTGTTCAAGCAGCTGCTGATGGTGGCCAACTTCGACCGTTACTACCAGATCACCAAGTGCTTCCGCGACGAAGACTTGCGCGCCGACCGTCAGCCTGAATTCACCCAGATCGACTGCGAAACCTCGTTCCTGACCGAACAGGAAATCCGTGATCTGTTCGAAGACATGATCCGCATCGTCTTCAAGAACACGCTTGACATCGACCTGCCTAAGCCGTTCCCGGTCATGGACTTCGCCACGGCGATGGGCCTGTACGGTTCGGACAAGCCGGACATGCGCGTCAAGCTCGAATTCACCGACCTGACCGAAGTCATGAAGTCGGTCGAGTTCAAGGTCTTCAACGGCGCCGCCAACATGGTAGGCGGCCGCGTGGTCGGCATGCGCGTACCGCAAGGCGGCAGCATGCCGCGTTCGGAAATCGACGCCTACACCCAGTTCGTCGCCATTTACGGCGCCAAGGGCCTGGCCTACATCAAGGTCAACGAAAAGGCCAAGGGCCGTGACGGCCTGCAATCGCCGATCGTCAAGAACCTCGACGATGCCGCGCTGGCCAAGGTACTGGAACTGACCGGTGCCCAGGACGGCGACCTGATCTTCTTCGGCGCCGACAAGGCCAAGGTCGTCAACGACGCCATCGGCGCGCTGCGCGTGAAGATCGGCCATTCCGAGTTCGGCAAAAAGGCCGGTCTGTTCAACGACGTGTGGGCGCCGCTGTGGGTGGTCGACTTCCCGATGTTCGACTACGACGAAGAGTCGGACCGCTGGACCGCGACCCACCACCCGTTCACGGCGCCGAAAGACGGCCACGAAGACATGCTCGAGACCAACCCGGGCGCCTGCCTTGCGAAAGCCTACGACATGGTCTTGAACGGCTGGGAACTGGGCGGCGGTTCGATCCGTATCCACCGCGAAGAAGTCCAGAGCAAGGTATTCCGCGCGCTGAAGATCGACGCCGAAGAAGCCCAGCTCAAGTTCGGCTTCCTGCTCGACGCGCTGCAGTACGGCGCGCCGCCGCACGGTGGCCTGGCCTTCGGCCTGGACCGCATCGTGACCATGATGACCGGTTCCGATTCGATCCGCGACGTGATCGCCTTCCCGAAAACCCAGCGCGCGCAGTGCCTGTTGACCAATGCGCCGTCGGAAGTGGACGAGAAGCAGCTGCGCGAACTGCATATCCGTTTGCGTAACGCCGAACCGAAGATCGCTTAAAAACCCGATCGTCGCCCTCGCGCAGGCGGGGGCCCATAGCACGCTTGCAACTTCGGAAAAGCGCTATGGCCCCCCGCCTGCGCGGGGGCGACGGCAGGAGCCGATTTGCACAAAATCCCCGAATCCGTCCTGGTCGTCATCCACAGCGCCGACCTCGACGTCCTGCTCATCGAGCGCGCCGACCGCCCCGGCTTCTGGCAGTCGGTGACCGGTTCGCTGGACGCTCCGGACGAACCCCTGGTCGAGACCGCCGCGCGCGAATTGCGCGAAGAAACCGGCATCATCGCCGACGGCAGCGCCATCGTGTTGCGCGACTGGCAGTTGTCTAATATTTACGAAATCTACCCCGTCTGGCGCCACCGCTATGCCCCCGGCGTCACCCACAACACCGAACACGTCTTTGGCGTGTGTGTCCCGCGCGACATTGCCGTTTCCCTGAGCCCGCGCGAGCATCTGCGCTACGTCTGGCTGCCGTACATGGAAGCGGCCGACCGTTGTTTCTCGTCGTCCAACGCGGAAGCCATCCTGCAGCTGCCCCAGCGCGCGCAAATCCTGTAGCCCGCGGCCAATCCTTGCGCTATGCTTGTAGCGATGAAAAGAGCATTGCACTGGATTATCATTTCCCTGACGGCAGCGTTGGCAGCGGGCGGCGTCCAGGCCCGTCCGCGTCTGTACATCGCCACCGAGCTCTCGACCCCGTCCTCGATGCAAGTCGACGGCCAGCTGGTCGGCTTCGCCACCGACAAGGTGCGCGTGATCATGGACCGCGCCGAGGTCGATTACGAGATCGAAGTGCTGCCCTGGAAGCGCGCTTTCCTGCTGGCCCAGACCCAGGCCAATGCCTGCATCTACTCCACCACCCGCATTCCCGAGCGCGAGAAGCAATTCAAGTGGGTCGGCCCGACCCACGAAAACGACTGGACCCTGTTCGCCCGTTTCGACCGTAATTTCCGCTTCACCAAAATCGAGGATGCGCGCCCTTACCGCATCGGCGGCCTGCTGGGCGACGTGCGCAGCGAGATGCTGACCTCGCAGGGCTATATCGTCGACACGGTGCACGATCCTTTGTCCAACCCGCGCAAGCTGATGGTCAACCGCATCGACCTGTGGGTGACCAGCACCCGGATCGGCAACAACACGATCGCCGAGAACGGCTGGACCGGACAGATCGTGCCGGTGCTGACCTTCAAACGCACCGAGCAGTATCTGGCCTGCAACCCGGCCGTGCCGGACGCCTTGATCGCGAAGATGAACGCCGTACTCAAGGACATGAACAACGAGGGTGTGTCGGCCGCGATCGAACGGAAATACAATTATGCCGGCAGTGCTGTCCGCCGCTAGGGTGCTGGCTGTTCTGGCTGCCATCGCGAGCGCCGCGGCGCAGGCGACTGTCACCATTACCGCCGAAGCGACCGTCCCCGCCGTCATGCTGGACAAGGGCAGGGTGACCGGTCACGCGGCCGAAAAGGTTCACGAGATCATGCGCCGTGCCGGCCTGCCGTACACCATGGCGCTCATGCCCTGGAAGCGCGCGCTGACACTGGCGCGCACCCAGAACGACACCTGCGTCTTCATGACCACCCGCACGCCGGAACGCGAAACCTGGTTCCACTGGATCGGCCCCATTTCGCAAGCCGACTGGGTCTTGTTCGGCCGCGCCGGCCGCCCCTTCCAGATCCGCACCCTGATGGACGCACGCGGCCTGCGCATCGGCGCCTACAATGGCGACGTGCGCGGCGAGTTCCTCAAGGCCCAGGGCTTGAACGTGGAGTTCGCGCAGAACGACGATTCCAATCCCAAAAAGCTGATGCTGGGCCGGCTCGATCTGTGGGTCAACAGCACCCGTTCCTCGCGCGCGGTGCTGGCGCGCACCGGCCTCACGGGGCAGGTGGTGCCGGTCCATACCTTCCGTCAGGAGAAGCTGTACCTGGCCTGCAATGCCACAATGGCCCCGGCCGACATCGCCCCCATGCACGCCGCGCTGCGCGCGATGGAAGCCGACGGCACCTACAAGGCGATCGAGCAGCGCTTCGAACACCTGCAAACGGCGCCGCTGCCCGCACCATGAAAACGCTGCGCCTTGCCATGCTGGTCGTGGCCCTCATTGCACCTTGCGCCAGCGCGCAGCAGCGGCCCCGCCTGACCGTGGTGACCGAAGTGGGCGCCCCGGCGGCGATGATGGAAAACGGCAAACTGGTCGGCTTCGCCACCGAGAAGGTGCAGGAAATCCTGACCCGCTCCGGCATCGATTTCGAGATCGAGTTGCTGCCCTGGAAGCGCGCCTACCTGTTGGCGCAAACGCGCAGCGATGTGTGCGTGTATTCGGTCAGCCGCATTCCCGAGCGCGACGTGCTGTTCAAATGGGTGGGGCCGACCCATACCAGCGACTGGACCCTGTACGGCCGTGCCGGCCGTGTTTACCAAGTGGCCAACCTCGAAGACGCGCGCAAGTACCGCATCGGCGCCTATTTCGGCGATGTGCGCGGCGAGACCTTGCAGACCCAGGGCTTCACGGTCGACACCGTGCACGAACGCCTTGCCAACCCGCGCAAGCTGCTGCTCGACCGCATCGACCTGTGGGTATCGAGCACCCAGAACGGCGGGCCGATCATCGTCGAAAACGGCTGGACCGGCAAAATCGTCCCGGTGCTCACCTTCCGTCAGACCGGGCTCTATCTCGCCTGCAACACCGATGTCCCGGATGCCTTGATCACCAAGATGAACGCCGTCCTGGCGAACATGAACAGCGAGGGCGTTTCTGCCGCCATCGAACGCAAGTACAACTACGGGCAGCGGCGCTAGCGGTACGATCCGCATAAGCAATCTCGAATTGCTTCGTTCACGCCGCGCGCGCGTGCGGCTAAGCTGGACGGCATGAACATCGACCCTCTCGCGCTGATCGACAGCAGCGGCGCCCGTCCGCCCAATTGGCACCTGGGGCCCGTGATCGAGGCGCTACGCGTGTCGCGCGAGGCGACCCACAACATCCGTCACCACGGGCGCGTGCGCGAATTGCCCTCGCGGGTGGCGCTGACCCAGATTGTCGACGGTCTGTCGGCCGCGCTGTTCCCGACCCACTACGGCCGCCCCAACCTGACCGACGACAGCATCGACTACTTTGTCGGCGATACCCTGACCACGACCTTGAACACCCTGGTCGAGCAGGTGCGGCGCGGCCTGCTGTTCGCGCCCGACGCGCAGGCCGAACACGATGAGGCGACGGCCCGACGCGCCGCCGCCATCACGCGCGAGTTCGCGGCCAGCCTGCCCGCCATCCGCGCCTTGCTGGTGTCGGATGTGCAAGCCGCCCTGGCCGGCGACCCGGCCGCGACCACGGTGGCCGAAATCATGCTCTGCTATCCCGGCACCATCGCGATTCTGTATCACCGGTTTGCGCACCGCCTGCACCAGCTGGGCGTGCCGTTTCTGGCGCGGCTCATTGCCGATATCGGCCATTCGCTGACGGGCATCGACATCCACCCCGGCGCCCGGATCGGCGCCAGTTTTTTCATCGACCATGGCACCGGCGTGGTGATCGGCGAAACGGCGGTCATCGGCGACCGGGTGCGGCTGTACCAGGCCGTGACGCTCGGTGCCAAGCGCTTCCCCGTGGACGCCAGCGGTGCCCTGGTCAAGGGCGTGGCCCGCCACCCCATCGTCGAGGACGATGTCGTGATCTATGCTGGCGCGACTATCCTGGGCCGCATCACCATCGGCGCCGGCTCGACCATCGGGGGCAATGTCTGGCTGACCGAGAGCGTGGCGCCCGGCAGCAGCATCAACCAGGCCCGCATGCGCGAGGATTGACGAAGCGCCGATCAGATGGCGTGCGCTTCCTCGAGCTGCCGCAACACGGCCGTCTTGAGCGTGCCTGCGGCGGCATCGCTGCGCTTGCGCGGGCGCGGCAAATCGACCTTGAACTCGGCGCGCGCAGGACCGGCCGCGTTGTCCAGCAAAACGACGCGATCGGCCAGGAACAGCGCCTCATCGATATCATGCGTCACCAGCACAATGGTCAGGCCATGGTCGCGTGCCACCTGCTCGAGCAGCTGCTGCAGTTTGATGCGCGTGAAGGCGTCCAGCGCCGAAAATGGTTCGTCGAGCAGCAGGACGCGCGGGCGCGTGTACAGGCCGCGCGCGATGGCCACGCGCTGCGCCTGCCCGCCGGACAACTGCTTGGGCATGGCGTCGCCGTAGCCGGCAAGACCGACCTGCGCCAGCAGTTCGGTCACCCGCGGATCATCCTGTGCGCCGCCACCTTGACTGAAGCGGATGTTCTGCGCCACGCTCAGCCAGGGAAACAGGCGCGGCTCCTGAAAGATGAACCCGATATCCGCGCAGATGCCCGCCACCGGTTTGCCGCCCAGGACGATCCGGCCCTGGTAGTGCGGGTCGAGTCCCGCCGCAATCGACAGCAGGGTGCTCTTGCCGCAGCCGCTGGCGCCGATCAATGCGACGATCTCGCCGGCGCCCACGTGCAGGCGCAGGTCGCGCAGCACCAGACGGGCGCCGTAGCGTTTCTCGGCGACGACGATGTCGAGCGGCTGGCTCATCGCGTCTCCCGGTTGTCGTAACTGTCGCGCCACGCGAGCCAGTGTCTTTCGAGCGCCAGCATCAGGCTGTCGCTGGTCTTTCCCAGCAATGCCAGCAGGACGATCGCGGCAATCACAATGTCGGCCCGGCTGGTTTCGCGTCCGTCGGACAACAGATACCCCAGGCCGCGGCTGGCCGCAATCAGTTCCGCCGCCACCATGAACATCCACGCCAGGCTCAGTCCATTGCGCAGCCCCGTCATCAGTGATGGCAGGGCGGCCGGAACGAGAACACGGCGTACCAGCGCCGTACGGCTCAACTGGTACAGCTGCGCCACTTCCACCAGCTTGCGGTCCACGCCGTGCATGCCCGAGACGACTCCCATATACACCGGGAAGAAGGCGCCGATGGCGATCAGGACCAGCTTCGGCGTTTCGTCGATGCCGAACCAGAGCAGCAACAGCGGCACCCAGGCCAGCGAGGGAATCGCACGCAGCGCCTGGAAGCTGGGGTCGAGCAGGGCAGCGGCACGGCGGTCCAGCGCCACGGCGGCGCCCAGCACCATGGCCAGCAGCGCGCCCATGGCGAAGCCGGCCAGCACGCGCGCGCTGCTGCTCCATACATGGGCGGCGAGCCCGTGATCGGCCAGATAGAACAGCGTGCGCGCGATCTCGCTGGGCGGCGGCATCAGGTTGGCTGCAAGCAGGCCGCTGCGCACGCCCACTTCGGCCAGCACCAGCGCGCCCGCCGGGAGCAAGGCACCGAGCGGCAGGCGCCAGGTTGTACGGCGAGGCGGAGCGAGCGCAGGGAACCGGAGCAGGCGCGTGTTCATTGCGCTCAGGCTTTCGCGATCAAGGATTGAGAGAAGCGCGTGTCGACCAGCGCCGCGATGGCTTGCGTCAGATCCGTACCCGGCTTGACCAGGCCTTCATCGAGCAGAATGGGCGCCGCCACCTGCAGCGCTTTGAGGTGCTCGCTTGATGGCTGCGGATTGCCGAAGTCGCTGCGCAGCTTGATCTGCAGCAGAGCCACTGGCAGCGAAACTTTCGCTTCCTCGGCCAGAATTTTCGCGGCCTCGGTCTGGTTGGCCCGCACCCAGGCGCGCGCCTTTTCATAGGCCTTGATGACGCGGGCCGTCTCGGCCCCGTGCGCGGCCAGGAAGTCCTCACGCACATTCAGAAAGCCATAGGTGTTGAAGGCCACATTGCGGTAGATGAGGCGCGATCCGCCTTCCAGCTCGCTGGCCGCCATGTGCGGATCGAGTCCCGCCCATGCATCGACCTTGCCTTGCTCGAGCGCGATGCGGCCGTCCGCATGCTGCAGACCGACGTGTTCGATGTCGCTGCGTTTGAGTCCACCGGTTTTCAAGGCACGCAGCAGGAACAGGTAAGGATCGGTGCCCTTGGTGGCGGCAATCTTTTTGCCCTTCAGATCCTGCAGGGTGCGGATCGGCGAATCCTTGCCCACCACCAGCGCCGTCCATTCCGGTCGCGAAAAGATGTACGGCGCGCGGATCGGATTGCCGTTGGCCCGAGCCAGGAGGGCAGCCAGGCCAGCGCTCGAACCGATGTCGATGCTGTTCGCATTCAGGTATTCCAGCGCGCGGTTGCTGCCGGCGCTGTGGACCCACTTGATGGCGGTGCCGTCGGCCCGGAACTCATCTTCGAGCCAGCCGAAGCGGCGCAGCACCAGGCTGGTGGGCGAGTAATAGGCGTAATCGAGCCGCAGCTCCTTGAGCGGTGCGGCGTGCGCGGCGGCGGGCAGCAGCGAAAGGGCGGCGCCGCTGGCGGCGAACTGGAGCAAGTCTCGGCGTTTCATGATTTCCTTGGATGGTCAGGCTGCGGACTGCAGAGGTAGATCGATGGCGACCTGGCGCCCGGCGTGGCCGGATGGCAGGCGCGGCCCGGCGCCATGCAGCTTGTGCCGCAGCGTGCCCTCGCTGTAGTCGGTCCGGTAGCGTCCGCGCCGCTGCAGCTCCGGCACGACCAGCTCGACCACGTCGCGCAGGCTGTCGTGCGACACGGCGAAGGCGAGATTGAAGCCGTCGATGCCGGTCGCCTCCATCCAGCCTTCCAACTGGTCGGCCACCTGGCCGGGATCGCCTACCAGAATCGGCCCCCGTCCGCCGAGCCCGATGAACTGGGCGGCCTCGCGCACGGTCCAGCGGTGCGAGGGATCGGCCGCGCTGAGCGAAGCCAGTGCCGAGCGGCCGGCCTGCGTCTCGATATAGTCGACCGTCGCGTCCAGGGGCAGCTTGCCGAAGTCGACACCGGTCCAGCCGGACAGCAGGGCGAGCGACGCGTCGATATCGATGTGACGCAGATAATCCTCATACTTGGCGCGCGCTTCGTCATCGCTTGCCGCGGTGATGATCAAGGCTTGCGCATACACCAGCACCGCGTGCGGATCACGGTCTGCCGCCACCAGCGCGGCGCGGGTATCGTCCACATACCGCTTGACGACGGCGATGCTCGGCCCGCTCACAAACGTGGCTTCGGCGTGGCGCGCGGCAAAGGCGGTGCCGCGCGGCGATGTCCCGGCCTGATACAGCAGCGGTGTGCGCTGCGGCGACGGCTCGCACAGGTGGATCCCCGGCACCTGGTAGTGGCGTCCATGGTGATTGATCGGATGGACCTTGGCCGGGTCGGTAAAGATGCCGCGCGCCTTGTCGCGCACCACAGCGTCGTCGTCCCAGCTCTTTTCCCATAGCTTGTAGACCACGTCGAGATACTCGTCGGCCAGGTCGTAGCGTTCGTCGTGGCCCAGTTGCTGCGTCAGGCCCAGGTTGCGCGCCGCGCTGTCCAGATAGCCGGTCACGATATTCCAGCCGATCCGCCCGCCGCTCAGGTGGTCCAGTGTCGAGATGCGGCGCGCGAACGTGTAAGGATGCTCGTAGGTGAGGGCGGCGGTGACGCCGATGCCCAGATGGCGCGTGGCCGCCGCGATCAGCGGCACCAGCGCCAGGGGATCGTTGAGCGGCACCTGCACGGCGTGGCGCAAGGCCGCGTCCGCGCTGCCCTGGTAGACGTCGTATACCCCCAGCACGTCGGCCAGGAAAATGGCGTCGAAGCGGCCGGCTTCGAGCAGCTGCGCCAGCTCGGTCCAGTAGGCCGGATCGGTGTAGCGCTGTCCCTCGTCGCGCGCATGGGTCCACAGGCCGGGCGACTGATGGCTCGGCGCGTTCATCTGGAACGCGTTGAAGCGGATCTGTTTGCTCATGGCTTGCCTGGCGCGGCCTGCAGGGCGAGCTGGTAATCTGTCTTAGCGTAGCCGGCAAAGTACTTGTTAGTCACGTCGAGGAATTCGCGCGAGCGGTAAGCGGCCGCCAGGTCCTTCGCGAACTGCTTGTCCTTGTCGGCGGTGCGCACCGCCACCAGGTTCACGTAATTGCTGGAGATTTTTTCGGTGATCAGCGCATCGGTCAGCTTGAGGCCGGACGCGAGCGCGTAGTTCCCGTTGACGAAAGAGTAGTCGGTATCCTGCAGCGATCGCGGCAGCTGCGCAGCTTCGAGCGGCACCAGCTTGATCTTTTTCAGATTGGCGGCGATGTCCTTTTCGGACGCGCGGATCGGGTCGACATTGTCGCGCAGCTTGATCCAGCCGAGCTGGTTGAGCAGCACCAGCGCGCGCGCCTGGTTGGTGGGGTCGTTCGGCAGACCCACGGTGCTGCCTTCCCTTACCTCGGTCAGCGTTTTGTGCTTTTTGCTGTAGATCGCGATGGGCGCGGTCGGTATCGTCACCAGGCTGCTGAGCGCGAGCTTGTGTTCGGATGCGAACTTGGTCAGATAGACGATGTGCTGGAACACGTTGGCGTCGAGCGAACCTTCGGCCAGCGCAAAATTCGGCTGGATGTAGTCGTTGAACTCCACCACCTTGATCTTGTAGCCCTGCTTTTCCAGGATCGGCTTGATGCCCAGCTTGATCTGGTCGGCATACGGCCCTGCGCTGGTGCCGATGACCAGCTCCTTGGGATCCCTGGCCTGTGCGGCGGTGGCGAAGACGATGCCGGCGAGTGCGGCGAACAGAGTACGGCGTGTGAAAATCATAATGTCTTTCGATGAGATGAATTAGCGGTGGTCGATGCGGCGCGCAAGGCGGTTGCCGGCAAACTGGATCAGCTGCACCAGCACGACGAGAATCGCGACGGTGACAATCATGATGTCGGTCTCGAAGCGGTAGTAGCCGTAGCGGATGGCCAGGTCGCCGATGCCGCCGCCGCCCACTACGCCCGCCACGGCGGAATACGACAGGAAGCTGATCGCCAGGACGGTCAGCGCCAGCACCAGCCCGGAACGCGCTTCCACCAGCAGCACGCGCGTGACGATCTGGAATTCCGAGGCGCCCATGGCGTGCGCCGCCTCGATGACGCCGCGCGGCACCTCGCGCAGGTTCTGTTCGACCAGGCGGGCAAAGTAGGGGACCGCCGCGAACGACAAGGGTACCGCGGCGGCCAGCGGGCCGATCGAGGTGCCGGCGATGATCCGTGTGAGCGGCACCAGCGCCACCAGCAAAATGATGAAGGGGAAGGAGCGCACGGTGTTGACGAACCATCCCAGCAGCAGCGCCAGCGGCCGATGCTGCAGCGACTGGCCGTCCGCTACCAGAAACAGCACAATGCCCAGCGGTCCGCCCAGCAGCACCGCCGCGCACAGGCCGATCGACAGCATCGTCAGGGTCTGACCGAGCGCGGTCCACAGTTCCGGCAGCATGGTGACGACATTCTCAAGCATGGGCGGCTCCCTTCCATGCGGCCTGGGCGTAGCTTTCGGTCCCGTAGTAGGCCAGCTCGCGGCCCAGCGCCGTGATGCGCGGCACGCTGGTATCGGCCAGGTCGAACTGTTCGGCCAGTGCGCCATCCTCGATCACCGCGACGCGGTTGCAGATCGCGCCCAGCACCGACAGTTCGTGACTGACGATCACGATGGTGACGCCCAGGCGCTGGTTGATGTCGCGCAGCGTGTCGAGCAGCGCGCGCGTGGTTTCCGCGTCGAGCGCGGAGGTCGGCTCGTCGCACAGCAGCACTGCGGGCCGGCTGGCCAGGGCGCGCGCGATGGCGGCGCGCTGCTTCTGCCCGCCGGACAGCTGGGCGGGATAGCTGTCGGCCTTGTCGGCCAGACCCACGAGCGCGAGGCATTCGCGCACGCGCGCCGCCAGCCGTGGTGCGTTCAGGGTGCCGTGGATCCGCAATGGGAAGGCCACGTTCTCGTACACGGTCGCGTTTTGCAGCAGATTGAACTGCTGGAAGATCATGCCGATGTTCTGGCGTGCGTCGCGCAGGGCGCGCTTGCTCAATCCCGTCAGTTCCTGGCCGGCGACGGTCACGCTGCCGCTGTCAGGTCGTTCGAGCAGATTGATCAGCCGCAGCAATGTCGATTTGCCGGCCCCGCTTTTACCGATCAGACCGAACACATCGCCTTCCTGGACGTCGAGCGACACGTCGCGCACCGCGTCGAAACGAGCACCGCGTGGCAGCGCGAACGACTTGGAAGCGCCGCGCACCTGGATCAAGGGAGTCGTTTGCATGATCACGAGTAGGCCGTCGGTTCCGGCACGCTGCCGTTAAGCGCATAGCGGCCCAGATCGCGAACCTTGTAGTCGACCGGGTCGTGCAGAGTGTGCACGCGCGCGTTGCGCCAGAAGCGGTCGTAGCCAAAGCGAGCCGAGGTCGCGCGCGCACCCGTCAGCTCGAACATCTGATTGCTGATCTCGATCCCGGCGCGGTGCGACAGCACCTTCGCTTCGGCCACGGCCACGGCGACTTCGCCCCGTTCGCGCGCGCTCAGCAATGCGCCCTTGGCCAGCGCGTCGTCGAGCAGCTGCGCGGCATGGTCTGCCAGCACGTCGGCCGGCCGCAGCAGGAGCCACAGGTCGCCGTAGCGGTGCTGCAGCAGCGGGTCGTCCGTGGCTTTTTCCACGCCGGCCGCAAACCACGGGCGCGATTGCTCGCGCGTGTAGCGGCGCGCCACGTCGAACGCGCCTTGGCCGATGCCCAGATACAGATTGGCCATGATCAGCTGCGCGACCTGCGAGCGCAAGGTGGCCTGGGGCGTGGGCGTCTGGCCCGGCTGCTGCAGCACCAGACCGGCGCGCAGGATCACCTGGTCGAAATGCACATTGCCGCTGTCGGTCTGCCGCTGGCCGAACGCGTCCCAGTCCGCGTGCACGGTGATGCCGGCCTGGGACGTCGGCAGGACCGCGATCAGGGCGGCGCCGGCTTGTTCGTCCCAGGCGCTCACGGTCAGCCAGTCGGCACCCACCGATCCCGAGCAAAAGCTCTTGATCCCGTCGAGGATGAAGCCGTCCGGCGTGGCGCGCGCCACGGTGCGCTTGTCCAGCGGATTGAGCGCGTTACCCCAGAACAGACGGTCCTGGACGGTCGCTTCGAACAATTGGCGCTGCTGCTGCGCGTTGCCGTACAGGGTCAGGCCGGCGAGCTGCAAATGGTGGAAGCCGAACACGTGGGCCAGGGCACTGTCGGCACGCGCCAGAATCCGGATGACCTGGCAGACCACCGCCCAGGAGGCGCCCTGGCCGCCGAACTGGGTCGGAATCGACAGCGTGAGCAGGCCGGAGTCGCGGATCCATTCGCGTTCTGCAGCGGCGTGGCCGCCGGCGTGGTCGCGTTCCGCGGCAGTGAGGGAAAGCCGCTCGGCAAGCGCTTCGGCGATGCTGATGGCATCGGGAAGCGCCGTGTCGGGCTGCTGGCGAAGTAGCGTGGCGGGCATCGGTAATGTCCTGAAGTCGTTGGATGAGAACCAGTATTGCATCGGCGCGCGGGGGGAGGGAACGAAGATATCCAAGCTTCGATATACGCAAATCGCTGGAACGAAAAACGCATATTCAAGCGCGAAAGCATTCGTTTCGCTTTGGCCTGGAGCGGCTTACGCTGTCCCCAGTTTATGCAACATCACTAACCGAGAAGGACCTACCATGAGCGTTCTTTTGTTGGGCGGAAGCCCTGCGGCATCGTCGAGCGGCGCCAGGCTGCTGCAGCACATCGGCGACAAGCTCGCCCTGCAGGGCCACCGCTGCACCCGGCTGCAGGTGCGCGATCTTCCGGCGCAGGCGCTGCTGCATGGCGACGTCGGCGACCCGGCCATCCTGCGCGCCACCACGCTGGTGCGCGACGCCGACGCCATCGTCATCGCCACGCCGGTCTACAAGGCCTCCTACACCGGCATTCTGAAAGCCTTCCTCGACCTGCTGCCGCAGGATGGGCTGGACGGCAAACTGGTGCTCCCGCTGGCCACCGGCGGCAGCCAGTCGCACATGCTGGTCCTCGACTATGCACTGCGGCCGGTGCTGGCCTCGCTGTCGGCCCGTTTTATTCTGCCCGGGATCTACGCCACCTCCCCACAGCTTCAATGGAGCGCCGATACCGGCTTTGAAGCCGACGCACCCATCGCCGCGCGGATTGCCAAAGCCGTCGCGCAGCTGTCCGCCGAATTGCACGCGCTGTCCGGCGACCGCGCCGCCGCCCATCCCGTCATCACCCCGGCGCTCGCCGCCTGATCCAACCCGAAAGAACCACTCGCCATGACCCTGTTTTCAGACAAGCGCGCCGCGCGCCGCCTCACCCTCGGCCTGCTGGTCGCCACCGTGCTTGCCACGGGCGTTGCGACCGACGCCAGCGCACAGGCCAGCAAGGAAGTACGCATCGGCTATCAGAAGTACGGCACCCTCACGCTGCTCAAAGGCCGCGGCACGCTGGAAAAACGCCTGGCCGACAAAGGCGTGAGCGTCAAATGGACCGAATTCCCGGCCGGTCCGGTGCTGCTGGAAGGGCTGAATGTCGGCAGTATCGACTTTGGCACCGTCGGCGAAGCCCCGCCGATCTTCGCGCAGGCCGCCGGCGCCAATCTGGTCTACGTCGGCAACGAGCCGCCGTCGCCGGCATCCGAGGCGATCATCGTCCCGAAAGGCTCGCCGATCCGCAGCCTCGCCGATCTGAAAGGCAAAAAGGTCGTGCTGAACAAAGGCTCGAACGTCCACTACCTGCTGGTCAAGGCGCTGGAGAAGGCGGGCGTGGATTACAAGGACGTGCAGGTCGTGTTTCTGCCGCCGGCGGACGCGCGCGCCTCGTTCGAGCGCGGCGCCGTCGACGCCTGGGTGATCTGGGATCCCTTCCTGGCCGCGGCCGAAAAGCAGCTGGGCGCCAAGGTTCTGGCCGACGGCAAAGGCCTGGTCGCCAACCATCAGTTCTATCTGGCCGCGCGTCCTTATGCACAGGCCAATGCCGAGACGGTGCGCATCGTGATCGAGGAACTGGCCAAGGTCGACGACTGGGGCCGGCAGAATCAGAAAGAGGTCGCCGCCATCCTGAGCGCGCAGACAGGGCTGGAGCCGGCCGTGGTGGAGCTGGCCGCGAGCCGCTATGCGTACGGCGTCAAAGCGGTCACGCCGGAAGTCATCGTCGAGCAGCAGAAGATCGCCGATGTCTTCAGCAATCTGAAACTCATTCCCAAGCCGATCGTCGTCAAGGACGCCCAGCTGCCTTACAAGCTGTAAGCAGGAGACCCCATGTCACTCAATGTATTCTGGTTCATCCCCACCCACGGCGACAGCCGCTACCTCGGCACCAGCAAGGGCGCGCGCACGGTCGATGCCGACTATCTCAAGCAGGTGGCTGTGGCCGCCGACACGCTCGGCTACGACGGCGTGCTGCTGCCCACCGGCCGCTCCTGCGAAGATGCGTGGGTGGTTGCCTCGTCGCTGATCGCGGTGACGCAAAAGCTCAAGTTCCTGGTGGCGATCCGGCCCGGTCTGTCCAGCCCCGGCCTGTCGGTGCGCATGGCGTCCACCTTCGACCGCCTGTCCAATGGGCGCCTGCTGATCAACGTCGTCACCGGCGGCGATCAGGGCGAACTGGAAGCGGACGGCGTCTTCGCCGACCATTCCAAGCGCTATGAAATCTCGGATGAATTTCTCAAGGTCTGGCGTGCCACCATGGCGGGCGAGGGCGGCGCAGCCGGCTACGATTTCGAGGGCAAGCATATCCAGGTCAAGGGTGCCAAGACTTTGTATCCGCCCGTGCAAAAGCCGTATCCGCCGCTGTACTTCGGCGGCTCCTCGGAGCCAGCCCACGAACTGGCGGCCGAGCAGATGGACGTGTACCTGACCTGGGGCGAGCCGCCGGCCGCCGTTAAGGAAAAGCTGGACGACATCCGTGCGCGCGCCGCCAAGCGTGGCCGCACGCTGCGCTTCGGCATTCGCCTGCACGTGATCGTGCGCGAAACGAACGAGGCGGCTTGGCGCGCGGCCGATGAACTGATCAGCCACCTGGACGACGAAGTCATCGCCAAGGCCCAGGCGGCGTTTGCGAAAATGGATTCGGTCGGCCAGCGCCGCATGGCCGCCTTGCATGGCGGCCGCCGCGACCAGCTGGAAGTCTCGCCCAACCTGTGGGCCGGCGTGGGCCTGGTGCGCGGCGGGGCCGGTACCGCCCTGGTGGGCGATCCGGAAACGGTGGCTGCGCGCATGCAGGAATACGCCGACCTGGGCATCGATACCTTCATCCTGTCCGGCTATCCGCACCTCGAAGAATCGTACCGCTTCGCCGAGCTGGTCTTCCCGCTCCTGGGCAAAGGCAAGGCGCAGGGCGAGCAATCGATTACTGGCCCGTTCGGCGAAATGATGGCCAGCGATATCGTGCCCAAGAAGGCGGCCTGACATGGCGCGCCAGTCCGCGCTCGCGCCCTGGGCCTTGCCGGTCGCGCTGGTCGCCGGCTGGCAGCTCGCCGCGCAGGCGGGATGGCTGTCGAGCCGCATCCTGCCGGAACCATGGGCGGTGGCCAAGGCCTTCTGGACGCTGACCGTGTCGGGCGAACTGTGGCAGCATCTGCGCACCAGCCTGTGGCGCGCCACGACGGGATTTGCCATCGGCGCCGGCCTGGGCTTGCTGCTGGGCCTGCTGAACGGCAGCGTCAAACGGGCGGAAACCTTGCTCGATACGACGCTACAAATGATTCGCAACATACCGGCCCTGGCGCTCATACCGCTGGTCATCCTCTGGTTCGGTATCGATGAAACGGCCAAGCTGTTCCTGCTTGCCATCGGCGTTTTCTTCCCTGTTTACCTGAACACCTTCCACGGCATCCGCTCGGCCGATCAGGGCTTGATCGAAATGGCGCGCAGCTACGGCGTGCGCGGCTGGCCTCTGTATCGCGACGTCATCCTGCCGGCCGCCTTGCCATCGATCCTGGTGGGGGTGCGCTTTTCGCTGGGGCTGGTCTGGGTCCTGCTGATTGTGGCGGAAACCATTTCCGCGCAAGCCGGGATCGGTTACATGACCATGAACGCGCGCGAATTCCTGCAAACCGACGTGGTACTGGTCGGCATTCTGTTGTATGCCTTGCTGGGCAAGGGCGCCGATTTGCTCTCGCGCGGCATGGAGCGCTATTTCCTGCGCTGGAACCCGGCGTACCGCTAACGAGGACAGCATGCACATCAATCGTATCGAGGAAAGCACGGTCGCCGCGGCGGCCCCGGCGCAACGCGGCGTGCCCGTGTCGCTGCGCGGCGTCGGCAAATCTTACGGAAGCAAGACGGTCCTGTCAGGAATCGATCTGGAACTGGATCCCGGCGAATTTGTGGCCGTCATCGGCCGCAGCGGATGCGGCAAGAGCACCTTGCTGCGTGCGATTGCCGGCCTGGATGCTGCCGACGCGGGTACGATACGGATCGGTGCGTCCGGCCAGACGCCCGACTTGCGCATCATGTTCCAGGAGGCGCGCTTGCTGCCCTGGAAAACCGTACTCGACAATGTCGCGCTGGGCCTGACGGGCGCGCGCGCCAACGCGCTGGCGGCATTGACCACCGTGGGTCTGTGCGCGCGCGCCGGCGACTGGCCGACCGTCCTGTCTGGTGGCCAGCGTCAGCGCGTCGCCCTGGCGCGCGCTCTGGTGCACGATCCCGCCTTACTGCTGCTGGACGAGCCGCTGGGCGCCCTCGATGCATTGACCCGCATTGAAATGCAGCAGTTGATCGCCTCTCTGTGGCGCGAGCGGGGCTTTACGGCGGTGCTGGTCACCCACGATGTTCAGGAAGCGCTTGCCCTGGCCGACCGGGTCTTGCTGATCGAAGAGGGCAAACTGGCGCTCGATCTGCACGTCGGGCTCGCCCATGGCAAGCGGCGCGGGACCGAAGCGTTTGCCCGGCTGGAGCAAGTCTTGCTGGACAGGATACTCGGCGCCGCTGCCGCCTGATCAGAGCGACATATTGTCCTCGCGCACCAGTTTCCAGCACGGTGCTTTGCGGAAGTGATACAGAATCACGTAGTCCGTATCCGGCTTTTCCAGCCTGACGGTGGCGCTGTCCGACTTCAGTGCCGTGATCTCCATGGTCAGCGGGGTGCGGACCCGTTCTGCCTTCAACGGCAACACCGGGAAGACGATCTGGTTCTTCGCCAGCATCTTCACCACCGGTTTCGGGTCCGGATCGCCATCGACCAAGTACTTGCTCTTGAGAGGCACCAAGGTGTGCGCGCGCTGTGCGGCGACGTCGTTGGCATACGCGACCAAAAATGCTGCGAACTCGCCCGAGAAACAGGCCTGGGCAGGGGCGGCGGCATGAGCAGCGAGGGGAAGCGCGATTGCGACAGCGGCGCAGACTTTCAACATCGTCGGGTCCAAATTTTGGAAAAGTTGCAATTTTAGCAGGCTGCCTCATCCCCGTGCGCGGTATCTATAAGGATGCGGTTAGAATGTTCCCATGAAGATTCGAGTCGCAACCTACAACATCCACAAAGGCGTCTCCTCGATCCGGAGCACCCCGCGCGTGGTCGCCCTCAAGAAGGCTATCGCCCAGTTCGACGCCGACGTCGTGTTCCTGCAAGAAGTGCAGGGGCGCCACGACCATTATTTCGACAAGTTCGGCGAGGAAAGCCGCGGCCACCGTCAATGGCCGGAATCGGCCCAGCACGAGTTCTTCGCTGGCGATTCCCATCATTCGGCCTACGGCATGAACGCGGTGTACGACCATGGCCACCACGGCAATGCCTTGCTGTCGGCCTATCCGATTGAAAATTCGCACAATCACGACGTTTCCGATCATGCTTACGAGCAACGGGGCATCCTGCATTGCGTGATCAATACCGAGTCCTGCCCGGTCCACTGCTTCGTCGTGCACCTGGGCCTGTTCGAGTCTGGGCGCAGCCGCCAAAACCAGGCCCTGATCGATTGCGTCAATAAATCGGCGCCGAACGGCGAACCGGTCATCATCGCGGGCGACTTCAACGACTGGCGCAACACCCTCAGCGACAAACTGCGCAATGCCTTGGGCGTTGTAGAAGTGTTCGACGAGCTCGGGAAACGCTCGAAGATCGGCGACCTGGTGCGCAACCTGGCCGGGCGCGAGAAGCCGGTCGTGCCGGCGCGTACCTTCCCGGCGGCGCTCCCCTGGTTCCGGCTCGACCGCATTTACGTGCGCGGCTTCAAGGTCGATACCGCACAAGTGCTGCATGGGACGCTGTGGGCTAAACTGTCGGATCACGCCCCGATCGTGGCCAACCTCAAGCTGGCCTGAGGTCGCCGCCACCGACCAGCCTATGCGCGCAGTTAACTACATCGCTCAAAACGACGTCAAACTCCTCGAAAGCGGCATCGAACTGTTCCCCGCGATGATCGCGGCGATCGAAGATGCGCAGTACGACATCTATTTCGAAACCTATATCTTCGCCGACGACGACACCGGCCGCGCCGTCGAAGGCGCGCTGATCAAGGCCGCGCGGCGCGGCGTCAAGGTGCGCGTCGTCACCGACTGGTTTGGCACCGGCAATGCCCGCTGCAAGCAGTTGCGCGCCGCTTTCGCCGAAGGCGGGGTCCATTTCCGCGCCTTCAATTCCTGGTTCCGGCGCGGTGTGGCGCGCACCCACCGCAAGGTCACCGTGGTCGACCGCATGGTCGCCTTTGTGGGCGGCATCAACATTAACGACGACTGGTTTTGCGACTACGATGCCGCCAAGCGCCTGCCGGCCCCGCGCTGGGATTTCGCGGTGCAGGTGGTGGGCCCGCTGGTCTCGACCATTCACCACGAAGCGCAAGGCCAGTGGGCGCGCGTGGGGCGGCTGGGACTGATGAAGCGGATCGGCCTGTTCCGCGAAATGCGCAAACAACCCTTGCCGGACGGCGACAAGCCGGTCCAGGCGGCGTTCGTCGTGCGCGACAGCCTGCGCAACCGCCACACCATCCAGCGCGCCTACCTGCAAGCGATCGGCCGCGCCAAGAAAAGCGTGTTGCTGGTCAATCCCTATTTCGCGCCCGGCCACAAGTTCCGCAAGGCGCTGGCGGTGGCCAGCGAACGCGGCGTGGAAGTGCAATTGCTGATCGGGGTAGGGGAGATCTGGCTGCAAGACATGGTGGCGCGCTCGTTCTACCCGAAACTGCTCGCCGCCGGCGTCAAAGTGTACGAATACCGCAAAACCCAGCTGCACGCCAAGGTGGCGGTGGTCGATGACGACTGGTCGACGGTGGGCTCGAGCAACTGCGATGGCCTGTCCCTGTTCCTGAACCAGGAAGCGAACATCGTGGTCAAGGACGCGGCTTTTGCCGAAACCATGCGCGAGCACATCCAAAAAGGGATCGCCGACGGGGTACCGGTCCTGGCCCAGGAGTTTGACAACGTGGGCTGGGTGCGCCGCTGCGGCTACGAGGTCGCTTATTTTCTTTACAAAATGACCATGCGCGTGTTCGCCATCGGTTACGCTTAAACAACACATGGACAATATCCGCATCGACAAATGGCTGTGGGCCGCCCGCTTTTTCAAGACCCGTTCGCTGGCCACCGACGCCGTCGACAACGGCCGCGTGCGCCTGGATGGCGAGCGGATCAAACCGGCCCGCGCCGTCAAACTGGGCGACAAGCTGCTCGTCGACAACGGCGCGGAAGTCTGGGAAATCCTGGTTCTGGCCATTTCCGACCACCGCGGCCCGGCCCCGCAAGCCCGTTTGCTCTATGAAGAGACCGCCACCAGCGTGGCCAAGCGCGAAAACGACCACGAGGCGCGCAAGCTCTACCGCGAGCCCGGCACCACCATCAAGGGCCGCCCCACCAAACGCGACCGCCGCGCCCTCAGCAAAGCGAGCGAATAAGAGTGAAAACAGGGGGTTTTTGGTGCGTCGCACCAATAGAACAACGCTTCTAGATTCCCGTTTGACATTTATCCGGTAGTGGATAATAGTACGAGCGTTCAGATTTCAATTCGTACGGGCGCTCATTCCAACTCTTTATCGTGGGTACTGTCATTAACACTTCCGTCAAATTCATGCGCAAGGGCGAGCTCACCAGAGCCGCAATCCTCGATGTCGCGCTCGACCTCGCCAGCCGCGATGGTCTGGAAGGCCTGACCATTGGCCTTCTCGCCGACAAAATGAACATGAGCAAGTCCGGTGTTTTCGCGCACTTCGGTTCGCGGGAAGACCTGCAGATGGAAGTGCTCAAACTCTACCATCACCGTTTCGAGCAGGAAGTGTTCTTCCCGAGCATGAAGGAAGCACGCGGCATCGCCCGTTTGATGTCGATGTACGCACGCTGGATCAAACGCGTGAGCGTCGAGATCGCGTCGGGCTGCATCTATATCAGCGGCGCCGTGGAATACGACGATCGCCCGGGACCGATCCGCGAGGAATTGGTCTCGATGGTACGCGCCTGGCAGGGCGCGCTGCTGCGCTGTGTGCAGCAATCGATCGAAATCGGCGACCTCAAAGCCGATACCGATGCCCAGCAGATGGTCTACGAAATGTATGGCCTGATCCTGGCGCTGCACCACGATGCGCGTTTCCTGCGCATGCCGGGCAGCGTCGATCGCGCGCGCACCGGTTTCGAGCGCCTCATCTTGAATTACCAGAATCCGAAAAAGCAATCGCAGGAATAATTTTTGCCCGCGCCGGTATGGTCCGGCAGGGTGTTCAATCATAGTTTCATCAGGAGAAAATCATGGGTCAGTACGTCGCGCCACTTCGGGATATGCACTTCTTGTTGCACGAATTCCTCAACGTCACCGACGAATTGAAGCAGATGCCGAAGTTCGAAGATGTCGACACCGACATCATCAACCAGGTTCTGGAAGAAGGCGCCAAATTCACGCAGAACGTCCTGTTCCCGCTGAACCACTCCGGCGACCGTGAAGGCTGCCACTATGACGCGGCCACCAAGTCCGTGACGACCCCGAAAGGCTTCAAGGAAGCCTACAAGCAGTACGTCGAAGGCGGCTGGGCTGCGCTGGCGTGCGATCCTGAATACGGCGGCCAGGGCTTGCCTATCGTCGTGAACAACTCGTTCTACGAGATGCTCAATTCGTCCAACCAGGCTTGGTCGATGTACCCAGGCCTGTCGCACGGCGCCTACGAGTGCCTGCTCGAGCACGGCACCGACGAACAGAAAAAAACCTACCTGCCGAAGCTCGTTTCCGGCGCCTGGACCGGCACCATGTGCCTGACCGAATCGCACTGCGGTACCGACCTGGGCATGCTGCGCTCGAAAGCGCTGCCGCAGGCTGACGGTTCGTGGTCGATCACCGGCTCGAAGATCTTCATCTCGGCCGGCGAGCACGACATGAGCGAAAACATCCTGCACCTGGTGCTGGCCCGCGTGCCGGACGCACCGGAAGGCTCGAAAGGCATTTCGCTGTTCCTGGTACCGAAGTTCCTGCCGAACGCGGACGGTTCGATCGGCGAGCGCAACAACATCGCTTGCGGCGCCATCGAAGAAAAAATGGGCATCCACGGCAACTCGACCTGCCAGATGAACCTGGACGGCGCCAAAGGCTGGATCATCGGCCAGCCGAACAAGGGCCTGAACGCCATGTTCGTGTTCATGAACGCCGCCCGTCTGGGCGTGGGCATGCAGTCGCTGGGCCTGACCGAAGTCGCGTACCAGAACGCACTGGTGTACGCCAAGGACCGCATCCAGATGCGCAGCCTGTCGGGCGTCAAAGCCCCGGAAAAGCAAGCCGACCCGATCATCGTGCACGCCGACGTGCGCCGCATGCTGCTGACCGGTAAAGCCTACGCCGAAGGCGCGCGCGCTTTCTCGTCGTACGTCGCGCTGCAGATCGACCGCGAACTGAACCACCCTGACGAAGACGTGCGCAAGGAAGCGGCCGACGAAGTGGCGCTGCTGACCCCGATCATCAAGGCCTTCATCACCGACAACGCGTGGGTCGCGACTTCGGAAGCGATGCAGGTCTACGGCGGCCACGGCTACATCTCCGAGTGGGGCATGGAGCAGTACGTGCGCGACGCGCGTATCAACCTGATCTACGAAGGCACCAACACCATCCAGTCGCTCGACCTGCTGGGCCGCAAAGTCCTGATGGACAACGGCGCCAAGCTGCGCAAGTTCGGCGAAAAGATCAAGGCCTTCGTCGAAGAGAACGGCACCGACGAAGCCATGTCCGAGTTCATCACCCCGCTGGGCGACCTGGGCGACAAAGTCACCAAGCTGACCATGGAAATCGGCATGAAAGCGTTCCAGAATCCGGACGAAGTGGGCGCGGCAGCAGTGCCTTACCTGCGCGTTGTCGGTCACCTGATCTACAGCTACTTCTTCGCGCAGATGGCGAAGATCGCACTGGCGAAAGAAGATTCGGGCGACAACTTCTACAAAGCGAAACTGGCTACCGCGCGCTTCTACTTCGCACGTCTGCAGCCTGAGACCGCGATGCTGATCCGCCAGGCCCGTTCCGGTTCGGCCAACCTGCTGGCGCTCGACGCCGACTTGTTCTAACACCCATTAGCACGTCGTCCTCGCGGAGGCGGGGTCCCATAGCACCTTCGAGTATAGATAACGCAAGCGCGCTATGGGTCCCCGCCTTCGCGAGGACGATGTAACTTAATTAAGGAAAGCCATGACCAATTTCATCGTTAAAAAAGTCGCCGTTCTGGGCGCGGGCGTGATGGGTGCGCAGATCGCTGCTCACTGCATCAACGCCAAGGTGCCGGTCGTGCTGTTCGACCTGCCTGCCAAGGAAGGTCCGAAGAACGGCATCGTTCTGCGCGCCATCGAGAACCTGAAAAAACTGTCGCCAGCCCCGCTGGGCAACAAGGACGACGCGGCCCTGATCGAAGTGGCCAACTACGAAGACAACCTCGAAGCACTGGCCGGCTGCGACCTGATCATCGAAGCCATCGCCGAGCGCATGGACTGGAAGCACGACCTGTACAAGAAGGTCGCGCCGCATATCGCCCCTAACGCGATCTTCGCCACCAACACTTCCGGCCTGTCGATCACCAAGCTGTCCGAAGGCTTCGACGCCGACCTCAAAGCACGCTTCTGCGGCGTGCACTTCTTCAATCCTCCGCGCTACATGCACCTGGTCGAGATCATCCCGACCGCGTCGACCCGTCCTGAAATCTCCGACCAGCTCGAAGGCTTCCTGACCACGACCCTGGGCAAAGGCGTTGTACGCGCCAAGGACACCCCGAATTTCATCGCCAACCGTGTCGGTATCTTCGGCATGCTGGCGACCATCCACGAAGCCGAAAAATTCGGCCTGTCCGTGGACGTGGTCGACGACCTGACCGGCGCCAAACTGGGCCGCGCCAAGTCGGGCACCTTCCGTACCGCCGACGTCGTCGGTCTGGATACGATGGGCCACGTGATCAAGACCATGCAGGACAACCTGGCTGACGATCCGTTCTTCTCCGTCTACAAGACGCCGGACGCACTGGCCAAGCTGATCGCTGCAGGCGCGCTGGGTCAAAAAGCTGGCGCGGGTTTTTACAAAAAGGTGGGCAAGGACATCCAGCGCATCGACTTCGCCAGCGGCGAATACGTCGCCGGCGGCGGCAAGGCGGCCGACATCGTGGCCCGCATCCTGAAAGAAAAGGATCCGGTCAAGAAGTTCAAGGCCCTGCGCGAATCGACCAATCCACAGGCGCAGTTCCTGTGGGCGATCTTCCGCGACGCCTTCCACTACATCGCCGTGCATCTGGGCTCGATCGCCGACAACGCGCGCGACGTCGACTTCGCCATGCGCTGGGGCTTCGGCTGGGCCGTGGGCCCGTTCGAGACGTGGCAAGCCGCTGGCTGGTCGCAGATCGCCACCTGGGTCAAGGAAGACATCGACGCCGGCACCGCGCTGTGCAAAGCACCGCTGCCAGCCTGGGTCTTCGAAGGCCAGGTCGCTGAAAAAGGCGTGCACACCCCGGAAGGTTCGTACTCCGCCATCAGCAATTCGTATGTGCCGCGTTCGTCGCTGGCCGTGTACGACCGCCAGGCTTTCCGCGCACCGGTCCTCGGTTCGGGCGCCATCGACGGCAAGACCGCCGGCGTGACCTTCCACGAAGACGACTCGGTCCGCATCTGGCACCAGAACGACGATGTGCTGATCATCTCGCTCAAGACCAAGATGCACGTGATCGGCGAAGGCGTGATCCGCGGCCTGATGATGGCCCAGGAGGAAGCAGCCAAGAACTTCAAGGGTCTGGTGATCTGGAACAGCGACGCTGCCGACGGCGGCGCGTTCTCGGCCGGCGCCGATCTGCAGTCCGCACTGCCACTGTTCATGCAAGGCGGCGCCAAGGCCATGGAGCCGGGCATCGCCCTGCTGCAAGACACCTTCATGGCGATGAAATACTCTAACGTCCCTGTCGTGGCAGCGGTGGCTGGCCTGGCACTGGGCGGCGGTTGCGAAATGGCGCTGCACGCTTCCAAGCGCGTGGCATCGATCGAGTCGTACATCGGCCTGGTGGAAGTGGGCGTGGGCCTGATTCCTGCCGGCGGCGGCTTGAAAGAAGCGGCAGTACGCGCTTCCAACGAAGCCAAGGGCACCGACATTCTGCAATTCCTGAAAACCGGTTTCACCAACGCGGCAACCGCCAACGTGTCGAAGTCGGCACTGGAAGCGAAAGCGATGGGCTACCTGAAAGAAGACGACGTCATCGTCTTCAACCCGTACGAGCTGCTGCACGTGGCCAAGGTGGAAGCGCGCGCCATGTTCGACGCCGGCTACCGTCCGCCAATGCGCCGTCCTGTGACCGTCGTCGGTCGCTACGGCTACGGCACCATCAAGGCGCAGCTGGTCAACATGCGCGACGGCGGCTTCATTTCGGCGCACGACTTCAAGCTGGGCGAGATGATCGCCGAGATCGTCTCGGGCGGTAACGTGGATCAGGGCAGCGTGGTGAACGAGCAGTGGTTCCTCGACATGGAACGCAAGGCCTTCCTGGAGCTCCTGAACCATCCGAAAACGCAGGAACGGATCATGGGCATGATGCAGACCGGTAAGCCGGTCCGCAACTGATCGACCGGTATGTCGATTGCGACTTTAGCGTTCAAACTTTTACTGCGTGTGAGGCCTTCGATGGTGTATGACCGTATCAAGCAGCAAATGATGGACACGCTGCCGTTTGTGCAGCTGCTGGGGATCAAGATCGACGCGATTGGCAACGGCACCTCCGAGGTGTCGATGCCAGCCGACCCGAAACTGAACAACCACCTGGGCACGTCCCATGCTGGCGCGCTGTTCACGCTGGCCGAGACGGCCTCCGGCGCGGCCATGGCGGGCGGCTTTGCCGACCTGATTCTCGGTCTGCGTCCGGTGGCCAAGGAGTCGCGTATCCAGTACCAGAAAGTGGCCAAGGGCGCGACGCGCGCCAGCGGCCGCGTTCCGGGTGATATCGCGGCCCTCAAGGCGCAGCTCAAGCTTGATGGCAAGGTGGCATTCCCGGTCGAAGTCGATGTCTTCGACGAGCACGGGACCCTGGCGGCACAGGTGCAGGTCGACTGGTATTTGTCCGAAAAACGGTAATCACGTAGTCCCTACGAACCACAGAATTTTTGAGAGAACAACCATGAGCAAACAACTTCAAGACGCATACATCGTCTCCGCAACCCGCACCCCGATCGGCAAGGCGCCGCGCGGCATGTTCAAAACGACGCGTCCGGACGACCTGCTGGTGCGCGTGCTGCAATCGGCCATGGCGCAAGCGCCTGGCCTCGATCCCGCGCTGATCAACGACGCCATCATCGGCTGCTCGTTCCCGGAAGCCGAACAAGGTTTCAACATCGCCCGTATGTCGGTTCTGCTGGCAGGCTTGCCGAAGACCGTGGGCGGCGTGACCGTCAACCGTTACTGCGCATCGGGCATCACCGCCATCGCCATGGCCGCTGACCGCATCCGCGTGGGCGAAGCCGACGTGATGATCGCCGGCGGCGTCGAATCGATGTCGATGGTGCCGATGATGGGTCACCACCCATCGATGAACCTCGAGATGTTCACCGACGAAAACGTCGGCATGGCATACGGCATGGGCCTGACCGCGGAAAACGTGGCCAAGCAATGGAAAGTAACGCGTGAGCAGCAGGATGCGTTCTCGGTCGAATCGCACCGCCGCGCCATCGCCGCGCAGCAGGCCGGCTTCTTCAAGGACGAGACCACCCCGGTCGAAATCATCACCCGCACCCCGAACCTGGCCACCGGCCAGATCGACATCAAGACCCGCACCGTCGACACCGACGAAGGCGCGCGCGCCGATTCGACCATCGAGTCGCTGGGCAAACTGAAGCCGGTCTTCGCTGCCAAGGGCACCGTCACCGCCGCCAACAGCTCGCAGATGTCCGACGGCGCAGGCGCGCTCTTGATCGTCAGCGAAAAAATCCTGCGCGAGCACAACCTGACGCCGCTGGCCAAGTTCTCCTCGTTCGCCGTGCGTGGCGTACCACCGGAAATCATGGGCATCGGTCCTAAAGTGGCGATTCCTGCAGCCTGCGCGGCCGCCGGCATCACCCAGGACCAGCTGGACTGGATCGAACTGAACGAAGCCTTCGCAGCACAGGCGCTGGCCGTGATGGGCGACCTGAACCTCGATCCTGCCAAGGTCAACCCGATGGGCGGCGCAATCGCCCTGGGCCACCCGCTGGGCGCAACCGGTGCGATCCGCGCCGCGACCGTGATCCACGCGCTGCGCCGCAATAACCTCAAGTACGGCATGGTCACCATGTGCGTCGGCACCGGCATGGGCGCGGCAGGTATCTTCGAGCGCGTATAAACGTTCGGTTAAAATAGTGGTATCAAGGGCGTCGTGGATTACCTCGGCGCCCTTTTCACTTTTTCGGAGCACTGCATGGATATTCTCACCACCAAAGCCGACGGCATTCTGACCATCGAATTCAACCGCCCGGAACGCAAGAACGCGATCACCGGCGTGATGTACCAGGCCATGGCCGATGCGCTGGTCGAAGCCGAAAGCGATAGCGCCGTACGCGCCATCCTCATCGTCGGCAAGCCGGAGATTTTCACGGCCGGTAACGACCTGGACGACTTCATGAAGAACTCGGCCCCGGTGCCCGGCGTGCCGGCCGAAGCGCGCCCGGTGTTCCAGTTCATGCGCGCCCTGTCGGGCAGCAGCAAGCCGGTGGTGGCCGCCGTGGCCGGCGCCGCGGTTGGCATCGGCACCACGCTGCTGATGCACTGCGACCTGGTGTACGCGGCCGACAACGCCAAATTCTCGATGCCGTTCTCGCAGCTGGGCCTGTGCCCGGAATTTGCCTCCTCGCTGCTGCTGCCGCAGCTGGCCGGCTATCCGCGCGCCGCTGAAAAACTGCTGCTCGGCGAAGCCTTCCTGGCCCAGGAAGCGCTGGAGATGGGACTGGTATCGAAAGTGGTGCCGGCGGCCGAGTTGCGCGAATTCGCGCACAAGCAGGCCGCCAAGCTGGTCGCGCTGCCGGCCGCCTCGATCCGCGCCACCAAGGCGCTGATGAAGCGCTCGCGCACGGGCCCGATCAACGACACCATGGCCGCCGAAAACCAGTTGTTCGGCGCGATGCTGCTGGCGCCGGAAGCGAAGGAAGCGTTCACCGCCTTCTTCGAAAAGCGCAAGCCGGATTTTTCGCGCTTTTCCTGAGCGCAGCAGCATGCCTACGATTGATCTTCGTGTTGGCGAAATCCGTTGGCCTTCAAAATGCTGCCGTTGCGGGAGCGGCCAATTCGCATACCGTTCACGCACCGAGAAAATCGTGACGCGCAGCGTTCTCGCGGGGAGCGAATATCGTGCGATCACGCTGCATGAGGTGCCGGTATGCAGCCGTTGCGAAAACGCCCGCTATTACTGGTTCGGCGCCGCGATCCTGGCCGCCGTGGTCGGGCTCATGACCGGGCAGGTCGCGGGAACGGACGGAGCGCTGTCGCACTTCGTGATCGGCATGTTCATCCTCGGGGTTATTCTGGCCACGATCGGTACGACCAAGAGTCCGATCCGCATTCTCAAGTTCGACGAGGCCAGCAATTCCCTGCAGGTGAAAATATATAACCGCGATGTCGCCGACGAGATGGTGCAGCGCGAGCAGCGCCGTACCGACTGGGAAGGTCACGCGGAGTATCTCGCTGAGCAAGCCGAGAGACAGCGCATGCGTGACCGCGAAGTGCAACGGACGATCCGCGCGATCTGCGGCGTCGGCGTGGCCGGTGGCCTGTACTTTGTGTGCGCACTGGGGGCCAATGCGGGCTACGCCATGATCGTCTTCAGCTTGCTGTGCTGGGCGCCCTTCGAGTGGAAGTATGCGCGTCGCTGGAAGTAGCGTTCCGTGCAATGTTGGCATATTTGAAATTAAAATGCTACCATGCGGCTCCAGCTTCGCTCCCCACTTCTGTCATGTTCTCAGTTTTTCTCCGTAGCAACGCGGTAAAGACCGTCGTTTTCGCCATCGCAGTATGTTCTATGCATGGCTGCGGCCGTTTGAGCACTAACGACAAGGTGCTAAAGGCGGTTCATGGCGATCCCGACATGGAGCAAGCCATCCGCCAGGCGCGCGGCACGCTCGATACTTTCCTCGCGGCCGCGGCCGTGCGCGCTCCCGGCACCCAGGACTTCAAGCTCAAGGTCGCGCTGCAGGAAGGCGATCAGACCGAGCATTTCTGGGTGACGCCGTTCAACGCTACTGCCAACGGATTCGAAGGTACACTGGCGGGCGATCCGGCCGTGCTCAAATCGCTCAAGTCCGGGCAGCGCGTGCACTTCACCAAAGACGACGTGGCCGACTGGGGCTACCGCAAGGATGGTCATCAGATTGGCAGCTACACCATGTGCGCCGCTTTCAAGACCATGTCCAAGGCCGACGTCGAGTTCTACCGTCGCAACAGCGGATACGACTGCTGACCTGAGGAAACAAGCATGAGCCACCTGACGCTCGAAGCAATGCAGGAAATGTTCGACAACATCGACCACGGCGCCGGCTGGGACATGACACAGCCGAAACTGTGGGGCTATTTTTTCTACGATCCATCGGCCGAAAAACTGGGCGACGCGTCCTACGCGCTGGAAGACATGGGCTTTCGCACGGTGAAGGTTTTCGTGCCCGAGCTGGAACCGGGCGAGGCCGAATTCTACGTGCTGCACGTGGAACGCGAAGAAGTGCACACGCCCTTGTCGCTGCACCGCCTGAACGGCGAACTGGAAGCCTTCGCCGCAAAGAACGCGCTGGCCGGGTATGATGGGATGGACGTCGGCCCCCTGGCCTGAGGGCCGTCCGCCACTTCGAGGACCAGCATGCATTCGTCGATTCTGACTGCCTTGCGCAGTTTTCCGGACCAGTTGGAACAGTTATACGCCACCGTCGCCGCACCCTGCGCGAACTGGACGCCGCCCTCGTGGGAGGGCATTCCCAGCGAGACCTTCACCGCCGTCGAACAGCTCTGCCATATCCGCGATATCGAGATCGATGGCTACCACGTGCGCTTCCGGCGCCTGCTCGACGAAGCGGAACCGAGCCTCGTTTCCATCGACAGTTACCTCGTCGCGCGAGAGCGCGGCTACCCGGATGCGCCGGTCGAACGCGTGCTCGCCGATTTCCGCGCCGCGCGCGCACAGACGGTGAGTTTGCTCGCGTCACTGAGTCCCGAGCAATGGCAGCGGCGGGGCTCCTTCGAAGGTTACGGGCCAGTGACGGTCAAGGGACTGGCGCATTACCTGTGCAGCCATGATCAGCAGCACCTGGCAGGGCTGCACTGGCTGATGGGTGCGTTCGACGCCGGACTTTAGCGCAAAACCAACAGTAAATTTCGCATAACTTCACCCAAGCAATGAAAAATGTCTTTGCTGCAATGCATCAAAGCGGTTATAGTTGCGTCCCTGGCATTTTTTTAGATGCCTTACGGCAATATGAGAAAAACTACTAATCTATGGTACGTACAGAACGTTGTCATATGTTACTATTTGTTTCTTGTTAGACTGTTTAGTTAATTCAATAAAAGAGTGGCAATAAAGTAATACCTCCAACCTCCGCATGCCGGAGTCGCGAGCGCCAACCCTCTCCACAGTCCCCAAGTCCTCTGCTCGGCAGAGGCAAAAACGCGCGTACGTCGCGTGTACTGGCAACTTCAAATTCCCCCGAGGATAAATATGCAACACGTTTCCACGCTCGTGCGCGGTCAGGCATCGTGCACCCTGACGTCCGATTTCAATGGCGGTTCCGCGCGTCCGTTCACGCGCACTGCGCTCGCGCTGACGATCGCCATGTTGCCGTTCGCTTCCGCTTTCGGCCAGGCCAATCCAGCGGCCGCCGCCAATCAGGAATTGCTGCGCGAGCAGGAGCGCGCCCGCCTGCTGCGCGACCAGCTGGAACGCCGGCCCGATGTGCGCCTGCCCGGCGCGGCGCCCGCAGCCGACAACGCTCGCCTCACTTTCAATGAAACGCCGTGCTTCGCGATTAACAGCATCGTGCTGCAGGGTGACGTTACGAACGAATTCGCATGGTCGCTCGAAGCGGCCGGCATGGCGTCTGCAGACCTGCCCGATCCCGCCATCGGCCACTGTCTCGGTGCCCGTGCGATCGATCTGGTGGTGCGGCGCGTGCAGAACGCGATTCTGGCGCGCGGCTTTGTGACGACCCGCGTGATGGTGGCGCCCCAGGATCTGAAGGGTGGCGTCCTCACGCTCACGCTCATCCCCGGCCGCCTGCGCAGCGTACGCCTGCTGCCCGGCAGCGACCCGCGCGCCTACACGGACAACGCGGTGCCGCTCCTGACCGGCGAGCTGCTCAACCTGCGCGATGTCGAGCAGGCGCTGGAAAACTTCAAGCGCGTGCCGACCGCCGACGCCGACATCCAGATCGAGCCGTCCACCGCGCCCGGCGCCGCGCCAGGCGACAGCGACCTGGCCATCAAGTGGCGCCAGGACCGCCGCTACCGCGTCAGCGTCACCGCCGACGACGCTGGCAGCGACGCCACCGGCCGCTACCAGGGCGGCGTGACGCTATCGCTGGACCACGCGCTCGGGCTCAACGACCTGTTCTATGTGAGCTACAACCACGATCTCGCGCTGGCCTCGGACCGCCGCGGCACGCATGCACGCGCCATCCACTATTCGCTGCCGATCGGTTACTGGCTGATCGGCGTCACCGCCAGCGACAGCGGCTACCACCAGACGGTGGTGGGCGCCACGCAGAACTACGCCTATCGCGGCACCAGCCGCAATGGCGACGTCAAGCTCTCGCGCCTTGTTCATCGCAATGCCACCAGCAAGACCACCGTGTCGCTGCGCGCCTGGGAGCGTGCCTCGCGCAACTTCATCGACGACACGGAAGTCCAGGTCCAGCGCCGCCGCATGGGCGGTTGGGAGTTCGGTATCGAGCAGCGCGACGTGATCGGCGCGGCCACGCTCGAAACGCATGTTAACTACCGCCGCGGCACCGGCGCATTCGGCGCCGAGCGCGCCCCCGAAGAATTGTTCGGTGACGGCACCTCGCGTTTCGCCTTGATCACGGCCGACGCCAATCTGCTGGTCCCGTTCACGGTGGGCGCGAGCAAGTTGCGCTATGCCGGATCGTGGCGCGTGCAAAACAATCGCACGCCGCTCCTGGCGCAGGACCGCTTCGCCATCGGCGGCCGGTATACCGTGCGCGGTTTCGATGGCGACGCCAGCCTGGTCGCCGAGCGTGGCTGGCTGTTGCGCAACGAGATCCAGATCCCGGCCGGCAAGCAGGGCGGCGAGCTGTATGTGGGCCTCGACCACGGTCAGGTCAGCGGACCGGGCGTGCGCCAGCTGGTTGGCACTTGCCTGACCGGCGCGGCGGCGGGCCTGCGTACCCAGGCCGGTAAAGCGCAGATCGATGTGTTCATCGGCACGCCGCTGCGCAAGCCCGAACACTTCCGCACCGGCGACTACACCGTCGGCTTCTCGATGAACAGCAACTTCTAAGCGAGGCAGCGATGCAAGCGACTCCCTTCAACATCACCGCGCCGGCCCTCGGCATGCCCGGCCGCAGCGAGCCCGAAGTACTGGGCGCCGTCACCTGGCTGTGGATGCATTCGGCCGCGCACCGCGAGCTGCCGCTGATCGCCCTGAGCCAGACCCTGCTCGCCCCGATGAAAGCGCAGCAGTACATTCTCGCGTCGCAGGCCGACGGCGAAGGGGGCTTTCGCCCCGTCGCCTACCTGGCCTGGGCCAACCTGAGCCAGGAAGCGGAAGCGCGCTACATCCAGGGCGGCGCCAGCGCACTGCTGCGCGACGAGGACTGGACCAGCGGCGACCGCATGTGGATCACCGACTGGGTCACGCCGTTCGGCCACGCCACCGACTTCCGCCACCTGGTCTCGACCCTGCTGGCGCAGTCGTGCTTCCGCGCGCTGTACCACCGCGCAGGCGTCCAGCGCGTCAAAGCGATGCGCGGCGCCGACGTCTCGCGCGCCCAGGCCGATGCCTGGTGGAGCGCACGCCCACTTCCGGCCGCTGCCAGCGCCGTCTGAATTCCCAATAAACGAATCCGAATAGAAGCCCCAACATGAACAAGCACCTGTACCGCATCATCTTTAACGAACGCCGTGGCCAAATGATGGTGGTCGCCGAAAATGCAGACTCGCCTGGCAAGGCAGCCGGCGGCGACGGCGCTGCGGCAGGTCCGTTCGATGCGGGGCCGGGCGGGGTGCTCACGGCGGTGCTGCGGCCAATATGCGCCGCGATCATGATGGCGCTGGGTCTGAGCTTCACCGTCGCCGCACCCGCGTTCGCGCAAGTGAAGGCCGACCCGAATGCGGCCGGCAACCAGCGCGCCACGGTGCTTACCACGGCCAACGGCACGGTGCTGGTCAATATCCAGACCCCAAGCGCGGGCGGCGTCTCGCGCAATACCTACAGCCAGTTCGACGTGACCTCGGCCGGCGTTGTCCTCAACAACAGCCGCACCGATACCCAGACCCAGATCGGCGGCTGGGTGCAGGGCAACCAGTGGCTGCAGGGCGGCCCTGCGCGCATTATTCTCAACGAAGTCAACTCCGCCAATCCGAGCCAGCTGCGCGGCTATCTGGAAGTGGCAGGCCAGCGCGCCGAAGTCATTATCGCCAATGCCGCCGGGGTGCAGATCGACGGCGGTGGCTTCATCAATGCCAGCCGCGTGACCATCACCACCGGCCAGGCGCAAATGAGCAATGGGAACCTGACCGGCTTCCTGGTGCAGGGCGGCACGGTCTCGGTCAACGGTCAGGGTCTGGACGCGAGCCAGACCGACTACACCACCATCCTCACACGCGCCATGCAGCTCAATGCGGGTATCTGGGCCAAGGACCTGCGCGTGGTCACCGGCGCCAATCAGGTGGCCGTCGCCGGCGCCGATGGCCAGCCCGGCGCGGTGGCGCCTGTCGCGGCCACCGGCAGCGAATCGAAAGTGGCGCTGGACGTGTCGCATCTGGGCGGCATGTACGCCGGGAAGATCACCCTGATCGGCACCGAAGCCGGCTTCGGCGTGCGCAATGCCGGTTCGATCTCCGCCTCCGCCGGTCCGCTGGTGATCGACGCGAACGGCTGGATCAGCAACAGCGGCAGCCTGTATTCGGCGGCCGATACCAACGTCACCAGCAAAGGCGACATCTCGGGCGCCGGCCTGATCGCCGCCCAGAACGATACCAAGGTACAGGCGCAAAGCATTGACGCCGCCACCGGATCGGCCTTTGTCGCCGGTATGAATGCCGACGGTACGCTGCGCAGTACCGGCACGCTGACCCTGTCGGCCAGCGGCGCGCTTGCCGTGCATGGCACCGCGGCGGCAGCGGGCAGCGCCACCGTCAACGCGTCCACGCTCGACGTGAGCGGTGCGCGCGTCTTCGCCGATCAGGTGGCGCTCAAGGCCAGCGCAGGCAGTCTGGATGCCAGCCGCGCCAGCATCAGTGCCGATGGTAAGCTGGGCCTGGATGCCACCGACACCGTGCGCACCGATGGCGCGCAGGTAAGCGCGAAAAATTTGGCACTGAATACCGTCCATCTGTCGAACGTGGGTGGCCGCATCGCTCAATCGGGCAGCGGCGACCTCACGCTGGCGCTGCCGGGCACCCTGGACAACACCGGTGGGCAGATCGCCAGCAATAGTGACAATCTCAGCTTGCGCGCGAACACGTTGCGCAACGAGAGCGGTTCGATCGAGCATGCCGGCAGCGGCGCGCTGGCCATCAAAGCCACCACTTTCAGCGGACAGCAGGGCCAGGTTCGCGCCAACGGCAGCCTGTCCATCGACGCCACCAGCGTCGACCACCGCGCCGCGAGCATCATCGCGCAAAACGTGACGATTGCCTCGGGATCGCTGGACAACCGTGCCGGTTCGATCGAGAGCAAGAGCGGCGCTACCATCGGCACCGGCGCCTTGAACAACGCCGGCGGCTCCATCATCGGCGCCAGCGCGCTGACGGTCGACGCCGCCAATGTCGACAACAGCGCCGGTACTTTACTGTCCACGGGCGGCAATGCGGCCTTGCGCGCTGCGGACATCAACAACAAGGCCGGCAGCATTTACGCCGCCGGCAATCTGGACCTGCATGCTGCCAACCTCGGCAACACGGGCGCAATCGCGGCGCGCGGCAATACCAGCATCGACGCTACCACCGTCGACAGCGGCGCTGGCAGCCTTCTGGGCGCCGGCATTCGTGCCGACGGCACGATGGCGCAGGCGGGCGATCTGCGCGTGAGCACCAGCGGCAGTCTGTCCGCGCACGGCCAGAACCTCGCGGCCGGCAGCACGAACCTGGACGGCAGCAGCGTCGATGTCAGCGGCAGCCAGACCGGCGGCGCGCAAGTGGCGCTGCGCGCCGCAGGCGGCAACGTCACCACCAACGCCGCGACCGTATCCACCGCAGGCACGCTCACGGCAACGGCCAGCGGCGCACTGGTGAACGAACACGGCACGCTGAGCGGCGGCCAACTGGCGATCGCGGCCAGCAGCATCGACAACGCGCACGGCGCCCTGATCCAGACAGGCACCGGCGACACTGCCCTTCATCTGACGGGCGCGCTGGACAACACTGGCGGCGCGATTTCCGTCAACAGTGCGACATTGCGCGTCGCGGCGGCCACGGTCGTCAACGCGGGCGGCCGGATCGAGCATGCCGGTACCGGCACGCTGGCGATCAAGACGGGCGAGTTCAATGATGCCGGCGGCACCATTCTCAGCAACGGCAGCCTGCTCGTCGACGCAGCAGCGATGGACCACAGCGGCGCCACCACTTCGGCCGGCGCGGTGGACCTCAATGCCAGCTCTCTCAACAACCGCGGCGGCCACTTGCTGCAAAGCGGCGCAGGCGCGGTGCGCGTGAATGTCGCCGGTCAGCTCGATAACACGACCGGCGAAATCGTCAGCGCCCACGCACTGAATGTGTCCGCGCTTGCCATCGACAATACCCATGGTCTGCTGCAGGCTGGCGACGGCGCGCTGGCATTGAACACCAGCACCCTGCTCAACACCCAAGGTACGCTGAGCACGGGCGCCAGCCTGGCCATCAGCACCAGCGGCGACCTGCACAACGATGGCGTGTTGTACGCAGCCCGGAATCAATCGCTGGCCGTTGCCGGCACCTTCGACAATACCGGTTCGATCGCCGCGCAAGGCGACGTGACCATTACCGCGGGCACGGTTCAGAGCAGCGCCGGCAGTTTGCTGGGCGCCGGTGTGCGCGCCGATGGCAGCATGGCCGCCACGGGCAACCTGAATGTGACCGCCACAGGCGACCTGCATGCCAACGGCACCAACCTGGCAGCGGGCGACGCGCGTCTGCAGGGCGCTACCGTCGACGTGAGCGGCAGCCAGACCGGCGCCGCCAACATCGGTCTGACCGCCACCAACGGCAAGGTCGGCACGGCCAACGCCGTCATCGGCACCCAGGGCACGCTGAGCGTCAGCGCCGCGGCGCTGGACAATCGCGCCGGTGTGCTCAATGCAGGCCAGCTCAATATCGGTACCGGCAGCATCGATAACACCCATGGCACGATCATCCAGAGCGGCAGTGGGAACACCACGGTCGCGCTGACGGGCGCCCTCGACAACACCTCGGGCCGCGTCGCCGTCAACAGCGCCAATCTGACCGTGAAGGCAGGCAGCGTGACCAATACGGACGGCCGTATCGAACACGCTGGCAGCGGCGCGCTGGCAATCGATACCGCTTCTCTGTCCGGCCAGCGTGGCCAGATCATCGGCAATGGCGACCTCGTGATCGCCGCCGGCAGCATCGACCATCGCGATGCGCTGACCGTGGCGAACAAGATCGTGATTGGCGCGGACAGTCTGGACAACCGCAACGGTCAGCTGTCGCAGCTCGGCCTTGGCGCATCCACTATCGCCGCCACGCAGTTGGACAACCGCAGCGGCACCATTGAGAGCAATGGCGGCAGCACCGTCGCCGGCGCCACGATCGACAACCGCGGCGGCCGCATTGCGGCGGCGGGAGAGACCGTGGTCGCGGGCAGTACCTCCATCGACAACAGCGCCGGTGTGCTCGAAGCAGGCAGCCATCTCCAGCTGTCGGGCGGCGCCGTCAATAACGCGGCTGGCAGCATCCAGGCATATGCCGGCAACGCCACGCTGAACGTGACCGATCTGACCAACACTGGCGGCAGCATCTACGCCGGCGGTAATCTGGACGCCCACGCGGCCAATGTCGTCACCACCGGCGTCATCGCCGCGCACGGCGACGCCACCATCCACGCCGCCACGGTCGATGCCAGCGCCACGAGCGTGCTCGCCGCCGGCATCAACGCGGACGGCAGCTACGCTCACGCGGGCAATCTGAGCGTGACCAGCGGCCAGACGCTGGCCGCCCATGGCCAGAACCTGGCTGCCGGCAGCGTCACGCTGAACGGCGCGTCGGTCAATCTCGACGGCGGCCTGACCAGCGGCGCGCAGGTGAATCTGGCGGGCGACAGCGTCAGCACCCGCGGCGCGACGGTATCGACGGCAGGCACGCTCGCCATCGACGCCAGCACGGGGCTGAGCAATGACGGCGGTACGCTGAGCGCAGGCCAGCTGGCCGTGCACGTGGCTGCGCTCAGCAACAACGCCGGGACGATCACCCAGACCGGCAGCGGCGACACCACCATCAGCATGGGCGGCACGCTGGACAACACGGCAGGCCGCATCGCGGTCAACGGCGCCAATCTGACTCTCGGCGCGGGCACCCTGCACAACGCCGACGGTGTCATCCAGCACGCCGGCAGCGGCACGCTGGCCATCAACGCCAGCACGCTGGACGACCAGCGCGGAACCATCGTCGGCAACGGCAGCGTCGACATCCATGCCGGCGTGGTCAACCACGACGCAGCGAGCACCTTCGGTCAGAACATCACGCTGCAGGCGGCAAGCCTGAGCAACCAGGCGGGCCATCTGAACAGCGGCGCCGCCATGAACGTGAGTGTCCTCGGCCAACTCGACAATCGCACCGGCGACATTTCCGGCAATGGCGCGCTGTCCGTCTACGCGGGCGCGGTCGACAACAGCCGCGGCGCGATGACGTCAGCGCAGTCGCTTAGCGTCGGCAGCGCCGGCGCGCTCAACAACAGCGACGGCATCATCACGGCCGCGCACGCGGTCAACGTTAACGGCCAAGCGGTCGACAACACGCGCGGCACGCTGCAAGCCGGCGACGGCGCGCTGACGCTGGGCGCGGCCAGCGTCGACAACACGGACGGCCTGCTCAGCGCCGGCACCGATCTGCAAGTCAGCACCACTGGCGACTTGCACAACAACAGCGTCATCTACGCCGGCCGCGACCAGACCCTGGCCGTTGGCGGCACGCTCAACAACAGCGGCTCCGTAGCCGCCCGCCATGACCTGACCGTCAACGCTGGTTCCGTCCTGAGCGGCGCCAGCGCGCTGCTGGGCGCCGGCATCCAGGCCGATGGCAGCCTCGCGCAATCGGGCCAGCTGACCGTGAACGCGGCAGGCGCCTTGCAAGCCACGGGCCGCAACGTCGCCGCCGGCAACGCGTTCCTCTCCGGCGCGTCGGTCGATCTGCATGGTGGCCAGACCGGCGCTGCCAACATCGCACTGACCGCGACCAATGGCAACGTCAACACCGCCCAGGCGCACATCGGCACGCCAGGCACGCTGAGCGTGACCGCAACCGCAGGCACCCTGGACAACCGCAACGGCGACCTGAGCGCCAACCAGCTCGCGCTGAACGTGGCCGGCTTGAACAACGACCACGGCAGCATCGTGCAAAGCGGTGCGGGCGACACCAGCATCGCCATGGGCGGCACGCTCGACAATACGGCCGGCCGCATTGCCGTCAACAGCGCCAATCTGAGCCTGAACGCTGGCACCTTGATCAATATCGATGGCACGCTCGAGCATGCCGGCAGCGGCACGCTGGCCATCAACGCCGGCAATCTGTCGGACCAGCGCGGCCAGATCACGTCCAACCACGCGCTCAACATCACGGCCGGCACCATGGACCACCGCGACGCTGTCAGCGTGGCCCAGCAGATCACCATCGCCAGCACCAGCCTGGACAACCGCCACGGCCAGATCGCCCAGCTGGGCAATGGCAACGCCAGCGTTTCCGCCAGCGGCCTGCTGGACAACAGCGCCGGCGATATCGCCAGCAATGGCGCCCTGCAAGTGTCCGGTGGGACGGTCAACAACAGCGGCGGTCACATCGCCGCGGCCGGCAGCACCGGCGTCCACGCGCAAGTTGCGCTCAACAACACGAGCGGCTTCATCGGCGCCGGAACGCAGTTGAACGTCACTGGCGGCGACGTGAATAATGCCGGCGGCAACCTGCAGGCACTGGGCGGCAACGCCACGCTGAACGTTGCCGACCTGAGCAATGCGGCCGGCAGTATCTACGCCGCAGGCAACCTCGTCACCAACGCGGCAAACGTCAACAACAGCGGCAACATGTACGCCGCAGGGACGCAAAGCCTGAGCGCCAGCGGCGCGCTGATCAACAGCGCCCTGATCGCCGCGCATGGCGACACCGCCATCCACGCGGCCAGCGTGAACAGCAGCAATACGAGTCTGCTGGCAGGTGGCGTGAACCTGGACGGCAGCATGGCCCAGAGCGGCAACCTGACCGTTTCCGCGACGGCGGGGCTGACGGCGCTGGGCCAGACCCTGGCGCCGGACAGCGTGACCCTGAGCGGCGCGTCGGTCGACGTGAGCGGCGCGCAGATCGGTTCCGCGGCCCTGGGCCTGAGCGCGACTGGTGGCAACCTCGTCACCTCGGACGCCCAGATCGCGACCGCCGGCTCGCTCAACCTGAACGCCAGCGGCACCCTGGTGAACCAGCGCGGCACACTGAGCGCCGGCGCCCTGAGCGCGCATGTCGGCGGCTTGGACAATACGCAAGGTCTGATCGTTCAGACCGGCACCGGCGACGTCGACCTCACCATGGGCGGCACGCTCAACAACGCGGCCGGCCGGATCGCCGTCAACAGCGCCAACCTGACGCTGGGCGCGGGCAATCTGGTCAACACCGACGGCCGCATCGAACACGCGGGCAGCGGCACTCTGGCCATCAACGCCGGCAGCATCAGCGACGTGCGCGGCCAGATCACCGGCAATGGCAGCCTGCATATTACTGCTGGCAATATCGATCATCGTGACGCCAGCACCATCGCCCAGAACATCACGATTTCCGCAGCCAGCCTGGACAACCGCCAGGGCGAGATTACCCAGCTCGGCACCAGCAACACCACCATTTCTACCACGGGCCTGCTCGACAACCGGGCCGGCGTTATCGCCAGCAACGGCGGGACCACCGTCAACACGGGCAGCCTGAACAATCAGGGCGGCGTTCTGCAAGCGGCGGGCACGGCGGCGCTGAGCGTCGGCGCCACCGGTACGCTCGACAACAGCAACGCGGGTCTGATCGCCGGCGGGGGCAACACCACGTTGGCGGCCAACACCATTCTCAATCAACTGGGCACAGTCACCGCCGGCGGCGCGCTCAACGCGGCAGCTAGCCAGGGGATCCAGAACGCCAAAGGCGTCCTGCTGGCCAATGCCGGCGTGACCTTGACTGCCGGCTCGCTTGATAACAGCGCCGGCCAGCTGGCATCGGTCAACGGCAGCATCAACGCCACGACGACCGGCGCCACGGTCAACGACAGCGGCTTGATCCAGGCCGCCGGCAGCATCGTCCTGGGAAATGGCGGCCTGAGCAACAAGCAGGCAGCGGGCAATACCGCGGCCGGCAGCATCGTTGCCACCAATGTGACGATCGACACCCATGGTCAGTCGCTCGACAACGGGACCGGCACCATTGCGGCTGCCCAGCTGCTCGACGTGCGCAGCGGCGCGCTGAACAATGACGCGGGCCTGCTGCAGGGTGGGTCCGGCGTTTCCATCAACACCTCCGGCGCCGCCCTCAGCAACGCCAATTCGGCGGCGCACGCGGCTGTGGCCGGCGGCATCGTCAGCGGTGGCGCCGCAGCGCTCAACGTTGGCGCGTGGAACAACGCGGCTGGCTTCTTCGGCGCCAGCGGGGCTGTGACAGGCACGACCGGCCAAATCACCAACACGCTGGGCGGCCAGATTGTCGGCGAAACCAGCGTCGATCTGACCATTGCCGGCCTCAACAACCAGGGCGGTCAGATCCAGACCCTGGGCGACCTGGCACTGCGCGCAGGCGCGGGCACCATCGTCAATCGCCAAAGCCTGATTCGTTCCGGCGCCACGCTCACTCTCAATGCCGGCACCATCGACAACCGTGACACGGGCGGCGTCAACCAAGGACTGGAAGCGAAGGACGTGGTCCTGACCGCATCCAATCTGAATAACACCGCCGGTGCCGTGCGGGCCGACAACAACGCCAGCTTCACCGGCAACGGCAGCCTGGACAACACCCAGGGCTTGATCAGCGCCGGCAACACCCTCAGCGTCAACGATGCATCGCGCACGCTGAGTTTGAACAACACGGGCGGCACCTTCATCGCGGGCCAGAACGCCAGCATCCGCGCCGGCAGCTTCGGCGGCGAAGGCCGTACGCTTTCGCTCGGCAATCTGACGCTGGACCTGGGCGGCAGCTTGCTGCTCGGCGGCGCCGGCCAGATCAGCGCCAATGGCGACACCACCCTGATCCTCGGCGGCGACCTGACCAATATCGGCCAGGTGCACACGGGCGGCACGCTGACCATCACCGCGCAGAACATCAACAACACCGCCAGCGGCGACATCAGCGGCTACGCCACGCGCCTGAACGCGGCCGGTTCGCTGACCAACCGCGGCGTGATCGATGGCGTGTACACCCAGCTCAATGCGGGCGCCATTTACAACATTGGTAGCGGCAAGATTTATGGCGACCACCTTTCCATCGGCGCCGGTTCGCTGACCAATGACGTCGAAGGCGGCGTCGCGGCCACCATCGCCGCGCGGGGACGCCTCGACATCGGCGCCCAGTCGATCAGCAACAGCGAACACGCCTTGATCCTGAGCGGTGGCGACATGGCCATCGGCGGCGCACTCGACGCCAACGGCTTTGCCACCGGCCGTGCCGCGACCGTGACCAACTCGAGCGCTACGATCGAAGCGCTGGGCGACTTGAGCCTGAATACCTCGCAGCTGAACAACCTGAATGCGCATTTCAGCACCCAGATGGGCGCGCCGGTATCCTCGGGCACGTTCGTCGAATTCGAAGGCAAGGGCACCGGCATCCGCTACGCCGAGGGCACGCCGGGCGTCTATACGTACAACGAAGAATCGTTGCACCTGCACACCCCGGAAAACAATTACGAAGAGTGGAATCGCTACGACATCACGCGCACCACCAGCCAGACCGAGGTGGTGAGCTCCGACCCTGGACGCATCGTCTCGGGCGGCGCGCTGTCCATCAACGCTGACAGCATCCTCAACCGCGACAGCCACATTCTGGCGGGCGGCACCCTGAGCATTGCAGCCGGCGTGCTGAACAACGAATCGACCATGGGGCAGCGCGTGACCAGCGACCAGGGTTCGGTCACGGCCAACTGGCGCATCCACCACAAGGGTGCCGACGAGTCCGGCCACAGCACGACCCCTTACGCACCGCCTGACCAGATCCAGACCATTTCGCTTGGCGCGGCGCGCCTCGAGAGCGGCGCCAGCGGCGTGGCCAACGGCGGCAACGTACCGGGTGCCTTGGCGGGCAACAACGTCAACGGCAGCGCCAGCGCAGCGGGGGCGGCAGGCGCCGTTGCCAAGCAGGCGGCCATTATCAAGGTGGGCGCCAGCGTCGGCGCGGTCGACAATGCCAGCGGTCAGGGCGCGGCAGGCGCCCAGGGCACGGACGGAATCAATAGCAGTGACCGTACCGGCGGCGCGGGCCAGCACGGCCAGCTCGGCGGCGCCAGCGGTGCGCAGGCCGCTGCCAATGGCGGCGCCGGCGGACCCGGCGCGGTCGCAGCCCTCGCACTGCAACAGGCTGACAATGGTGTGAACAACCAGCACGCCGGCAATGCCGCCGGCGCAGCGGTGCCGCAAGGTACCAATCACGGCGGCATCATTTCCGCCGTGATCCGCGCCGTGGCAGGCAGCCAGGCCAGCACCGCGCCAGGTTCCGTTGCCACCGACAATGCCGGCATCGCGGTCAACACCGCGAGCAATGGCGGCGCTGCGGCGGGCAAAGCGCAAGGCGCCGGCGTACCGGCGGTTGCGGCAGTGGGTCGCATCGCGCAGGTGGCATTGACGAACCCATCCGGCGGCGCCCAGATCGTGCGCACCACGTCCCCGACCACCCGGGTGCCGGATGCAAGCCTGTTCACGATCAACCGCGCCAGCACGGCCAGCTACCTGATCGAAACCGACCCGCGCTTCGCGAACTACCGCAACTGGCTCGGTTCGGACTACATGCTCGGCCAGCTGCAGCTGGACCCGAACGTCACCCAGAAACGCCTGGGCGACGGCTACTACGAACAGACCCTGATTCGCGAGCAGGTAGCGCAGCTGACCGGCCGCCGCTTTCTGGGCGACTACACCAGCGACGACACCGAATACCGCGCCCTGATGGACGCCGGCGTGGCGTATGCCAAGACCTGGAATCTGCGTCCGGGCGTAGCCCTGAGCGATGCCCAGATGGCGGTGCTCAGCAGCGACATCGTATGGCTGGTGGAAAAGGAAATCACGCTCAAGGACGGCTCCGTGCAAAAAGCGCTGGTGCCGCAGGTGTACGTGCGTCTGCGTGATGGCGACATCGACGGCAGCGGCGCATTGCTGTCCGGTAAAGACGTCAACCTGCAAGTGACGGGCGACCTGGTCAACAGCGGTTCCATCGCCGGGCGCGACGTGGTGCGCCTGACGGCCGACAGTGTGCAGAATCTGGGTGGTCGCATTCATGGCGACGCCGTCTCGGTGGCCGCCAAGACCGATCTGAACAACATCGGCGGGACGATTTCCGCCAACAGCCTGCTGGTGGCAACGGCTGGCCGCGACATCAACATCGAGACCACCACCCGCAGCGCCACCAGCGCCGTGGGCGGCAACACCTTCAGCCGCACCACGACCGACCGCGTGGCCGGCTTGTATGTGACCGGCGAAGGCGCCGGCGGTACGCTGCTGGCCACGGCCGGCCGCGACATCAAGCTGACCGCGGGCCAGATCAGCAACGCGGCCAAGGATGGCAATACCGTCCTCGACGCGGGCCGCAATATCGAACTGGGCACGGTCCAGAATGCTGCTGCGAACAATTTGAAGTGGGACGCGAAGAATTCCCGCAAGGATAGCGCGACCACCGAAGTCGGCAGCCAGATCGTCGCGGCCGGCAACATTGCGCTAAAGGCGGGCACCGACATCAACCTGCGGGCAGCCCAGGTGCAGGCCGGTGGGGCGTTGTCTGCTCAAGCTGGCAACAACATCAATGTCGTGGCGGGCGTGGCCACTGCCACCTTGGACGAGGCCCACGAGCACAAGGAAAAAGGCTTCCTGAAGAGCAAGACCACCACCTCGCGCGACACGATCGCCAGCACCAGCGTGGTCGGCAGCAATCTGACGGGCGGCACTGTCGCCATGGTGTCGGGCAAAGATATCAATGTGCAGGGATCGACGGTGTTAGGTGAAGGAGCTGTCAACCTGGCGGCGAGCAACAACTTGACCATCGCGGCGGTTGCCGACAGCCACCAGGAAACGCATAGCGTCGCGGTGAAAAAGTCGGGCTTGACGGGTGGCTTCTCGGCCGGCGTCATCAGCGTTGGCGTGGGCAAGTCGTCGAGCGCGGGCCAGTCGAGCGTGGATCAGGTTGGGCAAGTGGGCGCGATCGTCGGTTCCACCGAGGGCAATGCGCGCTTGCAAGCAGGCGAGAAGCTGAGCGTCGTCGCTTCGGATATCGGCGCGGGCAAGGACTTGACCTTGATCGGCAAGAACGTCGAGCTGACCGCAGCGCAGGAAACGAGCGTCGAGAAGAGCGCCCAGCAATCCAAGTCAAGCGGATTTGCTGTCGGGATCACGGTCGATCCCTTCGCAGCCTTCAACAACGCCAAGCAGGAGAGCGAGAAGGGCAACAGGACTACCAGCACGGTCGGCAAGACATTGAAGCGTGACGAAGCGATCGGCAAGGGGCTGCTCGCGGCCAGCACAGCGGTGGTCGTTCAAGCGGGCTCGCGCAGTTCGGAGGCCACGCAAGACCACGCTACCAGCGGAGCCCGGGTGAGCACGCTGAAAGCTGGCGGCGACCTGACGATTCTGGCGACCGGAGGCAGCATTGCCAGCGAAGGCGCGAACATGAGCGCCGAAGGCAATGCCATGCTCATGGCCAAGGACAACATCAATTTGGGTGTTGCCCACAACACGGAAGGGCAGGCGCAGGACAGCAAGGCCAAGGGGGCGAGCTTTGACAATCGCGGCCCGCTGATGGTGGGCGCGTTCAATCAGAAGGGCAATGGCAAGGGCAATACCGACAGCATTACTGGAACCACCTTGTCGGTGGGTGGCGCCGCCACGCTGGCGACCACCACGGGCGACATCACGATTACCGGCAGCAATGTGGTTGCCAACGGCGACACGGCGATCAGTGCAGCGAGGAATTTGACCATCGAAAGCGGCCAGAACACCCTGGCCAACGACAATCACAGCAACAACAAGGCCATCGGCGAGGTTGTGATTTCGGACACGGAACGTTTTGCCGGTTACAACCGTATCAAGCACAACGATACAAGTGCCCAGCAGACCCAGGTCGAGTCCAATGTGGGCAGTTTGAACGGCAACGTCACCTTGACGGCGGGGGAGAAGTACACCCAGGTGGCGAGCAATGTGCTGGCCGACAAGGATGTGAGCATTACCGCCAAGACGATCGACGTGACCACGGCGGCCAATACCCGCAGCAGCGCACAAGATAATTCCGACCTGAAAGTTGGCGCGTTTGCGCGTATCAGCTCGCCGTTCATCGACCTGGCCAACACTGTAGAGAGTGCCAAGGAATCCGATGGCCGCCTGCAGAAAATGCAGGGCATGGCTGCCGGAGTCCAGGCATATCAGGCCGTCCAGGCTGTAAAGAGCGGCTCGCTGATCAAGGGTGAGGTCGGCGTTGGTTTCGCCTCGGCGTCCAGCAAGGACAAGAGCAGCGGCAGCGAGGCGATCGGCAGCACGATCAAGGGCGGCGGCAACGTCAGCCTGACCAGCACCGAAGGCGGCATCACGGCCACGGGCGCGAACATCGGCGCCGGCAAGACGCTGGCGCTCGACTCGGCCAAGGATATCGTTCTGCAAGCATCGCAGAGCACCGCCACCAGCGACGGCAGCAACAAGAGCTCCGGCGTCGAAGTCGGGGTCGGCTACTCGGTGGGGGCGCAAACGGGCGTGTACGCCTACGCGGCGGCGAACGTGGGCAAAGGCGATTACAAGAACACCGCCACCATCAACAACAACACGCACCTGAGCGGCGACAGCGTCGACCTGGTGTCCAAGGGCGACACCACGCTCAAGGGCGCCGCCGTGAAGGCAAACACGATTTCGGCCGACATCGGCGGCAAGCTGGCCATTGAATCGTTGCAGGACACGACGACTCAGCATAACCAGCAAAGCAATGCGGGCGTGCGGGTGCAGGTGTCGTTCGGCACCGCGTGGGAAGTCTCGGGCAACGCATCGCATTCGCAAGCCAATGGCAGCAGCAGCGCGGTTGCTGAACAGTCCGGCCTGTTCGCAGGCGATGGCGGCTATCACGTCAAGGCCGATACCGTCGCCCTCAAGGGAGGGGCGATCGCCAGCACCAGCGCCGCCAATTCGGAGCTGACGACCAAGGCCATTACCTTTGAAAACCTGCAGAACAAGACCGAATTCAAGGCGATGAGCGGGAGTGTTTCGGGCAGCACCGAAGTGGCCCGGGATGTCGCCGCAGGCAGTGACGGGAAGCCGGCGACGAAGCAGGCTGATGTCGACCAGAGCAAGGGCCTGGTTAGTACCGGAGCGAAGAAGGGGACTGCGGCGCCTGGCGTGCCGATGTTCAGCAAGGAAAGCGAAAGCGCCACGACCTATGCGACCTTGACCGACGGCAAGTTGAACATCGGCGGGCAAGCGATGGACAGCGCCGCCAGTCTTGGCGCGCATACGGATGCGTCTACCGCGAACAAGACCATCGCGCCGCTGAAAGATTTGAAGGCGGTCGTGGCCGAGCAGAAGGCGCTCGCCGCGGCGACCGGAACGATCGTCGCGACGGTAGGGCCGATGCTGGCGAATTATGTCGGCGATATCGGCAAGGAGAAGCAGGATGCCGCAGCACGCGACGCGAGCCGCTACACCCTGTTGGCTGAGACCGCGGCCACGAAAGGCGATACCGAAGCGGCGAGTGCGTACACGGCGCTGGCAGCGGAAGCACAGACGACCGCCAATAACTGGGGCGACAACGGCGTCTATCGCGTGGGGCTGCACGCTGCCGCGCAGGGACTGCTCGGTGGTCTTGTTGGTGGCAGTGCAGGCGCGGGAGCCGCAAGCAGTGGCGTCGTTGCCGGCAACCTGGGGCAGCAACTGGGCGAAGCCATGGGCGAGGCAGAAGCCAAGAAACTGGGGCTGACGGGCGACGACGCGAAACGGCTGGTGAAAACCTATCAGGAAACCGGCGCGACCATCGCCGGCGCGCTGGGCGGGGCAATCGCGGGCGGCCAGGACGCAGGGGCGGCATTGGTTGGCGCTGCGCAGGGCGGAAGCACAGCCAGGAATATCGAACTCTACAATCGGCAATTGCATCCGACCGAAATCGACTTCCTGCATGACAAAGGACGTATCGCGCGCTATATCAGTTTCATGGCAGGGAAAGGGATGACCTTGACCGAAGCCCAGGCCAGCACGGCGCTGGACCGCTTTGGCGCGGCGATGGTGGACGAACATTGGGCGGCTCTTAACGGTCGCGATGGCAACACTGAGCAATTCATCAAAGGCGAAGCGGCCAAGACCAAGCTGAGCTATACCGATAATAGCGGTACCAGTCACGCTGGTTTCGGCGCGACGCTGGCCGAATACAAGAACGAAACGATCAATCTGAAATCGCTGATGGATGGCTACCAAGCCGATCCGAACGTTGGGAAGTTCCTGACCAACAACCAGCATAAGGTTGATCCAGCTGTATGGAATAGGCAGTTCGCCGCGGGCCAGGCGAAGGGGTATGCAGCTGCGTCGAACGATTCCAATATTATCAGTGACATCGGAACTATTTTGTCCGGATTTGCGCCGTCGAATCTGGCCAAGATCTTCACCAGTGATGAAGTCGGTCCAATTGATTCGGAGCGGATGAAGTTCTACTACCAGACGCTGCTGAAGATTCAAGGGCGCCCAGGGGAGGCAGGCTACGTATACGAATATGACTGGGCAACCACACAAAGGTTGGCAATTGTCGGTATGCCGCTTGCGGAAGTGGGCGGCACACTCGTTAGCAAAGCCCTGCAAGCAGGAAAAGCTGCGGTGGTCGCAGGAAGAGCTGGGGCGGCAGCTGCGGACGGGGCGATTGTTCCGGCGAAAACTGTACCGTCAGTGACCCAACCGAATGGGCCGCAAACGCTGGTACTGGGCAAGGATGGCGTATATGTTCCTGCCGAAGCGACTCCCACAGGCAACGTCGGGGCGCAAGGAACAACATTGCCAGCGCTTGCAGATGTGCCGGCGACGCAAACTGCTGTGCAGGCCACGAATAAGGCTGAGCAAGCGGTCGCTCAGGATGCCAAAGCGGCGAAAGGCGGCGACAACCCCCTGGCGGTCTGCACAGACGGCAGTTGTTTCGTTGCAGGTACATTGGTTCAAACCGCAACCGGGCTGCAAGCGATCGAAACGTTCCGCGGTGGCGAGCTGGTCTTGTCGCGCCACGAAGAAACGGGTGAGATTGGTTACCGCCCAGTCGTAGCGACCAAGCAGACACACGATCAAGAGCTGTATGAAGTTGTTGTGCGCAACGCGCAAGGCGCAACCGAGATTCTGCATACTACGGCAGAGCACCCGTTCTGGGTTGCCGGTAAGGGATGGTTGAAGGCATCGTTGTTGGAAGGCGGACACGAACTGGTCAGCCGCGACGACGACGCTGCGTTGAGCGTCGTGGGCCAGCGCGCCTTGGGCGAGAGTGCGACCGTCTACAATATCCAGGTCCATGAACATAGTACGTATCACGTTGGTACACTCGGGGTGTGGGTGCACAATGCAGACTGCTGTGATCTGGTGGCAAAAGCGGCCGCTACCGAAACCAGTCGAGGCGTGATCAGCAAGACGAAACTCACCGCGAGTCAAATTGAACTTGACGTGAAAACCGTTCGCCAGAAGGAGATTCTGGACGATATTGTGAAGAACAAGGACTTGGGCGGGACGAAGACCGAAGAACTGGTCAACAGCGTGATTACGGACTCGCAGGGCGGTAAGGTGCTGGACGGTGGAAAATACGGTTCCAACAATGGCTATGATCATGTTGCGGTCTGGACGGATGCAGATGGCAACGTCAATCTGACAATGACCATCGACAGCAAACAGCTGGGTGCGAAAGGCATTATCCTGGATCCGAAGGCCGCTGGTGGTGTGATGCAGATGTCCGATAGATGGGACGCCGCAGTCTTGGCCAAACTGGAGGACTCGCCTGCAAAGGATGCGGTGCTTGCAGCGATTGAAAACGGAACCTTGGTCAAAGGAGTCGCGTATGTGGACAAAGCTACCGGCAAGCTCTACTTGTCGCGGATCGATCCAAAAGTGGTGTCCCCGGTCACTCCGGTCACTCCGGTGACGCCTGTGGTGCCGAAGCCGCCAGCAAAAAAATGAAATTGGAGGTTAACCCATGCCGAATCAGGAATATGAAGAAAGCGTTGCATCTGGAATCGCTCATTTGGTCGGGCACACCAAGCACAACGGTGAAAATGCGATAAGACATTTGACCAACGGGACTGGAAGCCGGCGCGGTTGCCTTGGTACGCTTACAAGCTACGCACAAGCTAAATCTCTTTTGGCTTGGTTTGCCGAGCACGATTTACGGGCCCATAAGCAATGGGCCTACGTGGCGGCGAAGCTCAATAGAATGAACTTTCAATTGTCGCCAGCGGATTGGTTTCCCGCGTACGAGCATCTGTACGCTTTACTAAGCGACAATCCTGAGATCGTGAACTGGTATCGGCAGCATACTGTGTCATATTTTATTGCAGGTGAGATCGACGACCGCGACAATCCGAAGCAAGCGGCGTTTCACGGCTACCAGGCACTCCTTGCTCTCAACGGGGAATGGGAGTTGCTCGCGCAGCGCTGCGAACAAATTCTGGCCATGGACATCAAAAAGGATAAGCGGTATCTGATCGATCACCGTTTCTATCTGGCGCTGGCCAAGGGTGACAAGGCGGCGATGGAGTCCGTGCTCAATGAATTGACCAGCCCGAAAATCGCAAGGCAGCGCAACGTCGAGCAAGCCTTCGGACTAACGGAACGATTAATAGCAACCCATGCGACGATCTACGCCAAGATCGCTTGGCGCCACGGTTACGAAGTGGAAGTCGATTCGCCTTGGGTACCAAGAGAATGGCTGCCGATCCGCCCCCTTGATCGGTATGATGACCCGTGGCCGTTTATGAAGGACTTCGACTTGTACCAGCCGTTCGAGGACGGTTGGGCTGATTGGTCGCCGGTGCCGGGAGACCGCAAGCTGATTCGGTGATGACAGCGTGGCCCGTCGTTGGAGGTAAACCTATGGCGAATCAGGATCATAAGTATGCGTTGCATCTGGAATCGCCCATTTGGTCGGGCACACCAAGGACAAGCACCGGCGGGGTCAGTCTGACCCCGCCGAGAAAAAAATGAAACTTAAATATACTTGGTATGAATCGGAGGCATATGACGATGGAATTCTGCGTCCGACGTGCACGGCAATCGATCGTCATTCCGCCCGGGACGAGTGCCTGGCAAACTTTTTGGTGGATGACGGAGGCATGCCCTATCCGGACGCGCTTCCGTGGGTCGATGCATGCGTTGAAAAGGTCCTCGCTGTCAAAGGTGGCATCCTCGAGGCCGTTGACTGGAGCAGAGATGCATGGGGAGCGGAAATCAGTCCGTCCGTAGTGAAGATCTACTCTTTATACGACGAAAGCTTCTGTTCGACGATTTCCTTGCATAGTTTCGAGATAGCATTGCTTTCATGGCGGAACTTTGTTCAGGCTGGGCCACAACAAGCAGAGTCCATTGAAACTGAAATTTAGAGCAAGGCCATGTGCCATACAAGCCATGAGCTCGTTTAATTTATCGTGGTTCGTCGGACCGTTTCCGGGTTCTGGCCGGAACATCGACGATCCGTCGTGGACAATCGTTGCCGAAAAGCTGGCCAGCGTCTTGCAAAACGCCGGATGCCTCCAGTTGGAGAAAGAAGACGAGAATGAGATGCCGCAGCTTCTCGAGGTGCGGTCCGAGAATCGGGCGTACTTGGTGACCTTCGGCCATGCGCCATCTGGTGACTGGCAAGTCTTGGGTTACAAGAACGCGGAAGCCACGGAAATGGACGAACCAGTCGAGATCGGCAACACCAAGTGGAACAGAAAGTGCATCTGCTACGATCCGCAAGTGGTGATTTCTCTGTTTGCTGAGTATTTCGAGACTCAGACGGTTCCAGCGAAGCTCAGGAGGTAGAATTCTGATTGGTCGTCGGCGCCGGGAGACCGCAAGCCGATTTGTCAAAGCGTGGATGGTAAGGTATGGCGAACAGTTTATTTATTCCTCTCACGAAAATGCCGCGCGACCTGGATGAGATGAATACTTTCATCGCAGCAGGATTTTCGGAATTTGGATTGGCGGCGCCGCGCATCTGGCTCGAACTAAAGCGGGAGGGGGCAACTTCGCTGGCGGACGGATTCGTTCAGATTGCAGGCGCAGCGGACGGTGACCAGTGTTGGGTTTCGATGGACCTGTGCGATCCTGAGATCACCGGTGATCAGAATTGCCCGATTTTGGCAGACGTAACCACACGCCGCAACTGGACGTTTGCAGGTGTCGTCGCCTACGCGCTTTGCCGATTTGCAGGCCCGTGCATCTTCAATGACTCATGCGAGCTGGATGGGCAGGAGCAGTACACTGCCGAGTCGTTGAGGCTTGTCCTGGAAAAGCGGATTTCGCTTTCCTAAAGCATGGCCACTGAATGGCTCAATGTTCTATCGCTTTTCAGGGAGACCGGGATGGCTTTTTACGCCGAGATATATGGCTTCATCGCTGTGCGGAGAGGCGCCGACTTCGACAGAAATAAAATTGCTGAGGTTGCCACGTCCAACCCTGTTTTCACGAACTGCTTTTCAGCCGCTGTTCCGGGCAAGACTCACGATTTCATTTCATTTGCCTGCAATGCGAAGCTTAACGCAAACGAAACTGAGCTCTGGATTGGCCCCTTCGAGAACCTCTTGAAACAGATCGAATTTATTACTGCAACGGTCAACGTTGAGCACGAAGCCGTCGATGAAATTCTCGCCTATACCTATGCAAGGACACCAAAATTGCAGAGGATCAGACAGAGACTATTGCCCGAATTTGCCGATGAATGCCGCCTGGATTAAGTGGCGCAGCACTGCGCCGCCCCCCAAATTCAGGGCAGCAGAGGCTGCTGCCCACCTTTGGACGTATCCAAAGCCGCGACCGGCTCCACTTTCGGCACGCTCGCCACGGGCGGCACCAGTTTGACTTTCGACGCCAGCACGTCAGCCCTGACATTCTGAGCCGCGAACGGCCCGTTGTTTAAGTTATACGCCGCGATGGCTGCGGCCGTCGAAGGATCGCGCGCGAGCTGCTGCGCCTGATTCGGCGCAACGGGTGGCGGCTGGACCACGGCTTGCACTTGCACGGCAGGCTCAGCGGGCGCGGTCACCTTCGCTCTCGCCAGTACCTCGGCCGCTTGTGCATTCTCGCGAGCCAACTCATCCCGGCGCAGGAGATCTGCCCGTTCCTGGTCTTCCCGTTCCGTGCGCTGCTGCGCCTGAAGACGATCTTGCCGCAGTGCTTCGATCCTGGCGGCATCATGTTTGTCGACATCGCGCGCCAGGGCGGCCCGCGCCTCATCGCTGGCATTGGCGATGCGTTCATCGAGCTCGCGCGCTTCTTGCTCGACCGTCGTGGCCCTGTTGGTTGAATTCGAGGTGTCGGCCGCGGCGGCCTGGTTTTGGGTTTGCACTTCCGATGCGGTGGTAGTCGCCGGCGTCGCCGCTGCTTGCGCAACTGTTTGCGGCACCGCGGTCTGCGCGACTGCCAGCGGCACTGCGGTCTGGGAAGCTGCCTGCGACGCCGCCGCTTGCGTGACTTGCTTCGCCGCTACCGTTTGCGGGGCAGCCGTCTTTCCGCTGGCCGCGAGCGTGGCGAGTGAGCTTGATGATCTTGTAGTCAAGTCGCCTCAAGAGGAACTGGACGTTCCGATCGATGCGACGTTAGGAATAAAATGGGCATTTGTTGTTAGCAAAAAAGGAACTTTTAGTATGGTTCAAGACTGTCAGATGACCTCGAAAAGCTGCAAGCGTATTTGGGGACTTTGTCCGATCATTTTCGAGAACGCGGCGAATAGGTTGCTTGCAGTGACAAATAGCACGATTCGTGCTTTCAAGACTGGCGAAAGTGTTATCCGCCCGGATCGGAATATGTAAAGAGTGTCGCCCCGCCAATAGGTAAAGCGGTCGCATGGTGGATTTTATTGAGGAACAAGAATGGCAAAACTATTGAATGTGCAGAGCGGCGAAATCTGCATCGACACTACTGTGATTCTCAGGAATAATTTGACTCCGGGAGAACTCAACGCGATGGGCGTAAGGTTTAATCGAGAAATCGACATGAAAACGGGCTGGATTCTTCGAACAATGGGACCGTGTTCGATTTTTTCGCACGCGGCTAATTTTTCGATGGCATTCCTCGGCGAGAGTCTAAAGCGTGTCAGTTTTGCATTTTATGATGAGGCCAATACGAATTTGAATGAACTGCATAAATCGCATAATCAGATGCTTTTCGATGAACTTGGTGAGCCGCATGGCCAACTCAATCATATGGTTAATTATAATTATCCATGGGGATCCATCGTGTCAGAATTGGATCCGCGTAGCGATTCTTGTAACATAACAATATCTTGGAAGTAAATTAACGTGTTTGCTGCTGGTGAGGGGCAATATTGCGCGGCAATCGCGGGGTCAGTTGACGCCTCGTCATCCAGAAACTTTTAAGGTCTGCGAAGAGGTTCTGGACAAATGCAGAATCTGGGTGGATACAAAGCACGTCGCACCGCAATCTTTATCTACATATATTGATGCAGATGGAACAACCAATCCATTGATGCAGGAATCAAAATTTCGATATGATCCGGACGGGTTAAACGCGCTTATTTTTCTGACTTTAGTTGTGGGCCATATTACTCACTATGCATATTTGCATGCAAATCAGTCAGAGAGAATGTCTGAGGCAATTGCGGAGGCTGGCGAAAATATCCGAGAGCTGTTGGTTGAATATGGAAAAAATATGGGCTCGTTTCATTTGTGTAAATATCTTTGATGCTGGCCTAGTCAGCCCAGCACCCGGCAATTCAAGACCCATTTGGATGCCCGGGTTACCCTGATCAGACGTTCGAAGATGGCTGGTCTGTTACTGGCGTCAGCGCAGCGGGCAGCCCGACAATGCCGCCGATCTGAAAACCGACCACGGATCCATTGTTTAGCTTACGCGAAGTGGCCAGTTTTCCCTTTGACATCCGGCGCTGCTCAAAGGTGGCTGCACCGTCATCGCAGCGTAGTCGAACGCTCGCAATATGCTGCTCATCCGAGCGGAGCTTGTTGCCCACCCTTTGACGGGTCCAAGGCCGCAACCGGCTCGACTTTCGCCACACTCGCCACCGGCGGCACCAGCCTGACCTTTGGCGCCAGCACGTCTGCCCTGACTTGCTGCGCGGCGAACGGTCCGGTGTTCAAGTTATAGGCTGCAATTGCCGCCGCCGTCGAAGGATCTCGTGCGAGCAGTTCCGCCTGGTTCGGCGTTACAGCCGGGGGAGGCGTTACCTGCAACGGCGGTGTCGTCTCTGCCGAAACGATTGCCGGCGATGCCGCCAGCACGTTTACCGGATTAATGTTCGCTCGCGCCAACGAATCCCGGCCAAGCGCATCGGCCCGTTCCTGGTCTTCCCGCGCTGCCTGCTGCTGTACCCGCAGCCGGTCTTGCCGCAACGTTTCGACCCTGCGCGCATCCTGCTCGTCAATTTCTCGCGCCAGGGCGGCCCGCACCTCGTCGCTGGCATTGGCAATCCGCTCATCGAGTTCGCGCGCGGCAGTGCGCTCAGCCTGTAACTGTTGCGCGAGATCACGCGCTTCTTGCGCCACCGTTGCAGCATTGCTGGCCGAATTCGGCGGGCTCGCCGTAGTGATCTGATCTTGAGCCTGTGCTTCCGATGCTGGCAGATTGGCAGAAGTTGCCGCCTGGGTGGGCGCTGGCGGCACGGGAGCTTGCGCGGCACCCTGCGCTGCCACAGTCTGCACAGCAGACGCCGGGCCAGCGACTTGCGCCGCGGCAGGGTTGGCCACGCTTCGCACGGCGGCGTTTTGGGTCGGAAAATTCTGGCTGGCCGACTGTGCCAACGCGGCTTGGGCGTCCACTGTGGCGTTCGCCAACTGCGCTGCCGTTGGCGCGGCGGGCGTTTCCGGTGCCGTCGCCGTGGCAGCCACGTCCCCTGGCAGCGTAATGCCGTCGGCCCGATCGTCAGGCAACTCATTCCCGTCACGCACATCGTCCGCGACCAAACGCTGCGCCTGCAGATTCGGGGCATTGGTTTCCACTTGCGTGGCGGGCGTCGCGGCCAGGTCTGGCAGCCCCAGGCTGTCCGTCGTGCTGACCTCATCATCCGCGAACAAATTGATGTTGCCAGTGTTCTGCAGAATCTGTGCGGTCACCACACCGAAGAAGGCATTGCCGGTGCGCACCAGCAAGTTCGATGTTGCGGCAGGGTCGCGCGCAAACGCGTCGTTCAACGCGGCCTGGTCGATGCTCAGGGCGCTTGTGCCCAGCGGCGACGTATCGAGCTTCACGCCGATGCCTGCCAGGTTCGTCTGTATCTCATCAGCAGGATCGCCGAACTGTTGCAGAAACTGGGAGGCCAGCGATGGCTGACCAAGCGTCCCCGCTGGCAAGCCGGCATTGTCGACAGGCGCCGTCTGCAGTGTGTTGAAGGCATTCGCGAGCGCCTGAGCGAGCGTGTTCACATCAGCCAGGCTCTGCGGCGTGTCGGTATGCGCATCCACCGACGCCTGCAGTTCCAGCGTCTTCTTTTGGAACAGTGCGGCGAGCGACAGAAAGCGCCCCTGCGTCGACAGGTCGACCGTGGAGGGCGCGACTGGCAGAAAACTCAAGCTTTGCGCTTGCTCGATCGCCACAGCCTGGGTAGGCGCGATGGGCGTTGTCGCGCCAAGGCTTCGCGTGGCTGGCGGGATGATTGGGGCGATATCCATACGGAACTTTCCAATAGGCTTACAAGCCTATTATTGAGCAAGGCTCCGCGGCGCACCGTTCGCGAACGAACACAAGTCGTCAGCAGGTGGGCACGCCAAAAGATGCTTTGTTAAAAATGCCGTCACTCGTCGACACGATTCGCCTATCCATGCCACAATCTGCGTGAAGCGATGATTCGCCCGTCAAACAGTTTGCTTGAAAGCGAGGTTGCAATGGATGTGAAAAAGACGCCTGCCGCAGTAGAAGAATTCTTGTTCGGCAGAGGCCAAAGCGTGGACGAATATTTGATTGAGGAAACTCCGGACGCCGAACTGCTTCGCTATCAAAATGCCGAAGGTCAGGTCGTCGACCTTCCCATCACCGACGTCGAATTTGCAACAGCCCTGAGCGCCCGCTTGAAGGAACTCGGCGTGCGCGTGGCCCAGGCGCAGCCGACCAACTGATCGAGCCCGCTCAGCGGCAGCGCACCCGCATCCGCAAGCCCACCGGCGTCATGGTGAACGCCATCTTCTCGCGCGCCGGCTTGCCGTCCGGCGTGTCGAGCCGTTCGATGTCGAAGCGGCCCAGCAACGTCGCCATTGCCATCTTCATTTCCAGCAGCGCCAGATAACGCCCCGGGCAGATGCGGGGCCCGCCGCCGAAAGGCATCGCGACCCGCTTCGCCGATGTCGCATTGAGGGTCGGGTTGTTTTCTTCCAGCCAGCGTTCCGGCGAGAACGCGGCCGCATCGCGCACGTGATCTTCGCTCACCGAATCGTGCCGCATCACCGCGATGATCATCGTGCCGGCCGGAACATGCACGTCCGCCACCTGCGTATCGCGCAGCGTCTGGAAGCCCAGATTGGGGGCGACCGGTTTGAGGCGCATGGTCTCGTTGGCGCATGCTTCGATATAGTCGAGCTGCCCCATCTGCTCCGCCGTCAGTTCGCGCGCGTCGCCGCACACAGTGCGCACTTCCGCCTGCGCCTTGGCCAGCGCGTCGGGATGGAGCCACAGCAGATGGATCATCCAGGCCAGCGTATTGGCGGTCGTGTCTTCGCCGGCCAGCAACATGGTCAGGACGTTGCCTGCCACCTGCGTGTCGTCGATGCCGCTGTCCGGCTGGTCGGCCGCCGCGATCATCGCTTCGAGCAGGTTGTCGGGATGTTCGCGCAAATAGGGATTGCGCGCCATGCGCGCGCGCGCCTGCACTACAAAGCCATCCACCGCCGCCATGACTTCGTTGACGGCCACGACCAGCTCGCGGTCGGCCCTTGTGCGGTACCAGTGCCATACGGGGTAGGGCGCAAAAATGCGCTTGAACAGGGCCGGGAAGATCTTGTCCAGGTGGCGCTGGATGATGTCGCCGTCCGATTCGAGCGTGTTGACCTTGGCGCCAAACGCGAGCCCGGCGATGGTGTCGACCGTAAAGCGCATGAGATCTGCCTGCAGGTCGATATCGGCCTGTTCGTGGGCGGCCTTGGTCCAGCGCGCCGTGAGGTGCTGCGCCACTTCGCGCAGCGCCGGGAAATAGCGCTTGACGTGGGCCGGGTCGAAGCCGGCCATGACCATGCGCCGCTGGCGCCGCCACTCGTCGCCGTTGGCGCCGAATACGCCGATCGGCATGCCCATCTCGGTCCAGATCTTGGCCAGCTGGTTGGAGCGCGCGAATCCCTCGGGGCGGTCGCGCATCAGCGTGGCGATCACCTTGTGGTCGGCCACCACCATCAGGCGCCGCGGGCCAAGCCGCATTTTGTAGAACGGGCCGTACTCCCTGGCCCACGCCTCGAGCTGCTGGTGCAGCAGCTCCGGCTTGAACTGCAGCGCATTGCCGAACAGCGGCACCCCCTTGGGGCCGGGCAGGCTGTCGACCGTGCGCAACGGCGGCGCGGCGATTGAATCGAGTACGTCCTGTCCCATCATCTTCTCCCAAGATAGCGCACGTAAACAGTGAATGTAACGCAGCACGCACGCGACGGAAAGCGCTATTTGCGCGGCCTATGTCGTCGGCATGGTTTGGTCGATTACAACGCACTTTATTGGTTTTTTTTACGCACGTGCGGCATGCACACACATGCAAATTTATGTCACGCCGAAGTCACGTTTGCTCGATAGAATCGATTGGTTGTGTCCGATAGAAAGTGAACAAACCAATCTTTTTCAGGAGAGAAATCGATGTTGAAAAACGCTGCCAAATGCGTGATGTTCGTAACTGCTTTTTCCTCAATGCATGCAATCGCCGCCTGCCCCGATTACACCACCGCCGCCAACCCGCCCGCGCTGACCGGCCCCGCCAAAAAATCATTCGCCCACTTCGGCAGCACCATCCTCGCGAGCTGGTACAAGCCCTGGCACATGGCGCACGATATCATCGCCAAAGCCGGCACCCAGGCCTCGATCGAAGCCAAGTTCGACTACGACGCCGTGCTGCACAAGGATCTCGAAGGTGAGCGCGTGCACGCTTACCTGTACGGCACCGGCATGAGCCAGTGGCAGTACCTGGGCAGCTACCAGACCAACAGCGACGGCAAGATCAATGTGCCGCTGGGCGCGCGCGCCGTGGGCGACTACGTGGTGCGCTTTGTCGTCGAGGGCGACCTCAGTGCGACCAGTGGGTATTTAAGCGTCGTCGATCCCGGCCGTGAGGCGGTGCTGTTCGATATCGACGGCACGCTCACCATCAACGATTTCGAAGCCTGGGCCGACTATGCCGGCGTCAAAACCGCCACCGCTTACTACTATGCGCCCGAAGTGGTCAACGCCTATCGCCAGAAGGGTTATCAGGTGATCTTCCTGACGGGCCGGCCGTACTGGGTTACCAAGGATGGCCGCGAATGGCTGGGCATCAAGAACATCGGCCAGTGGCACTACCATTCCAACCCGTACGGCGGCGGCCCGATCCCGCCCAACACGCAGCAGTACAAGACCGACTACGTGCGCTACCTGCGCAACACGGTCGGCCTGAACATCATCCGCGCCTACGGTAACGCAACCACCGACATCGCGGCCTACGCAGACGGCGGCATCGCCAAGGCCAATACCTACATCATCGGGCCGAACGCGGGTGCGTCCGGTACCCAGCCGATCAACGGCGAATACGGCGCGCATTTTTCGTTCGTGGTCTCGCCCACGCCGGACGCGAGCTGCCGCCGTTAAGCCGTAACGGCAGCGTCACAAATGGTGTTTACATTCAGCGGTTCTTATCCGAACTGCAAACCCAACCTGGAGAAACGATGAAAAGCAAACTGCTGGCCACAAGCCTGATCGCCGCATTGTTCGTAAGCGCACCCGCCTTTGCGTGGAAACAGGATACGCATAAACGTATCGTGCTCGATGCCGTCACCTTCATGAAAAACAATCCCACTACAACCAACTACGCCAAGCTCGAAGCGGGCGTGCTCCGCGCCGGTTACACCATGGAGCAGTTCGCGCAGGCGGTCGGCCAGGGCGCCTACGATGTCGACGATTTCTCCGACACCTACCTGTGCGGCGCCACCACCGGCAGCTGCGTCATGGCGCCACTGTGGGGCCTGGGTTCGGGCATCGCCAACTACACCTCCTACTGGCACTTCCAGAACCACACCAGCGGGCGCGATGTGCACGGCAACGCCTTCGGCGGTTACAACTACGCCAAGCTGGCCAAGCGCGGCGACATCGACAAGCTGGCCGCCGCCTGGCTGGTGGGCGACTACCTGGACGATGGCTCGGGCGGCCTCAAAGGCTGGTTCGGCGACAGCAGCAAGTACAACACGTTCGGCGTGACCGAAGCGCATTACCGTCAGGGCACCTATTCGACCGCCTCCCAGTATGCAGACTTCGAATCGGCGCCATTCCAGCCGGTCGACAACCTGGGCCAGTACTGGTTCTCCCAGTTCCTCGCGCGCCCGACCGCGCAGTCGCTCGGCTTCGCGCTGCACACGACCGACATCGTGCAGCCGCACCACAGCTGGGGCACGTCCGGCAACGGCCATTCGGGCTGGGAACAGTGGGTCAGCGACTATTACGACAGCGAGCAGCTGGGCGACACCACCCTGGTGCGCAACGCACTGGCCGACTTCACCCCGGTCGCCGCAAGCGATACCGATATCCGCGCGCTGCTGACCCAGGGCGGCACCTACTCGTACGCGAACGGCGGCATCGTGCTTTCGTCAACCGACCATGCCGACCGCCGCACCGTCGCACGCAAGATGATCCCGCATTCGATCGCGATGGTCGTGCACGTGCTTAACCGCGCCGCCGAGCGCCTGGCAATGTGAGGGCGCTGACCATCGCATGGGCGCTGCTGCTGGCAATGATGTTGCCGGCGGCAGCCGCGCCCCCGCTCGCTGCCCGCATTGACGGCGCGCCGCTGTACGCTTTCAGCGTCGATACGCTATGGCGCGTGGCGCAGCGCGAAGACCCGACAGTGCAGCGCGCGGCGGTGCGCGATGCGATGGTCGGTAACCGGCTGCTGGCGCGCGCCGCGCGTCAGCAGGTCGGCGAAGCGGCGCTCACCAGCGGCGCGCGGGTCGCCTTCCCGCGCGAGGTCAACTTCGACGACCAGCTGGTCGCCGCCTTGCGCGCAGTGTACGGAGCGCAGCTGGAGCGTGCCTTGCGCAAGCTGCCGGATGGCGGTAACGCGCCGCCACCCGATGCGGCGGCGCTCGACGCCGTTGTGGGCAAGCAGGGTGCCCTGATACTCGACGCCAGCTTCAATTCCGCCCAGCTCGACGCCGCGCGCAAGCTGATTCTGCGGCGCTACGCCGGCGGCAAGGTGACCCTGGCCGACGTCTACCTGCGCCAGAACGTCCAGGGCAGGGTGGCGATCCTGGCGCGTGACACTGGCTTCATGCAGCAGCAGGCGGCCTTGCTGGTGGCGTCGCGCTCCGTTGTCCGCTGGAGCGAGCGCCGCTTCGGCGCGCACGCCGTGGCCGATTTGCGCGCGGCCCTGGCCGACCAGGCCGACGCGCACGCCTTCGCGCGCCTGCACGGCGTGGGCGAGGATGCGCACGGCGAGAGCACCCTGATCGATCAACTGGCCAAGCAGGTCACGCCGGCGGAGGTGGGCGATTACTATCGCGGCCACCGCGACCAGTTCGTTCGCATCGAGCGCGTCTACGCGCGCCATATCCGCCTGCCGGACGAAGCGGCCGCCAACAGCGTCGCGGCGCTCCTGGCCGGCGGCGCCGACTTTGCCGCGACCGCGCGCAGCCGGTCGAGCGCGCCCGATGCCGCCGCCGGCGGCTTGCTCGGCTGGGTCAGGCACGAAGGCACGCCCGGCTGGCTGGCGCAGCTGGCGTTCACTTATACCGAAGGCGAGGTCTCGCCGCCGGTGCGCACGCCGGCCGGTCCGGACCAGAGCGCGCCATGGGAAATCGTGAAGATTGAAAAACGCGAGCAGGGCTACCAGCCGGCCGATTCGGAATCGGTGCGCTACGTCGCCAGCCGCGCGCTGGCGCGCGAAAAGGCGGCGGCGCAGCTGGCGGCGCTGCGCCGGCAATTGATCAACACCGCGCGCATCGATATCGTGCGTGCCCAGGGAGATGCCTCATGAAGCTGGCTGCAGCCTGTCTGTTCATCCTGTTTGCCGCGTGCTGGCTGGCCGACCGGGGCAGTGCACCGCCGCCCGCGCCGGCCCTCGCCGTTCCCGCGCGCGCGGCGCCTGCCCCCGCGCAGCCGGTAGCGGCGGCAGGCCGGCAGTGGATGGACGCTCTTCCCGATCCGGTCAGGCCGGCCTGGCAAAGCATGGCCGACGCCCGCCTGCGCGGCGACGAGCGCGCGCCGCCGCTGCAGGCGCAGGTCGCGCCCGAGCCGGGCCCCACGCCGGCGCAGCTGGCCGACCCCGCCGCTTACCGCAACTTCGAGCAGGGCCGCGATGCGAAAGTGATGCGCGCCTACGCGGCGGCGGTCGAATCGGAAGTGCCGCGCCTGCGCGCCGATGTCGAACGCGCCCGCGCGGCCGGCATCGCCCCGCAGGAAATCGCGAAAGTCGAAGCCAAGATCGCCCGCCTCGAGAAATTGCGCAAAAGCATCACCGAAACCGGCACCGTCAGTGACTGATTTTCGCCACAGTCAAAATTGCCAAATTGGCAAAAACACGTTACGCTCTCACAGATCTGTTTCATGAACGTGGGTTCGCAGCTGTTCCATCGAGCTCGTTGCTAAAGAAATTGTTGGGTGGCACTGAGTATCGATGAATACCTTGTTAGACCGTTTGCAATCCTTGTTCACCGGAGCGCCCGCCGAGCCCGTCATTGAGGAACTGCCCAGACCAGAACTGCACCAGATGCGCAAAGAAGTGTGCGCCGGTCTGGTGGAGGGCTTGCAGCCGCTGCTGCAGCCGGTCGGCTTCGGCCGTTTCTCGAACGGCACCGCCTGGCGCCGCACCGAACGCTGGGTGGACGTGGTCCAGATCCAGTTCATCCGCTCGCCCCAGACCAGCGCCCATTCGCCGTCCCTGCACATGGGCCGCTTCTACGTGTTCGTGCCCCCGCGCGACCCCGGCAACCCGGTGCGCTGGCACCGCGGCCAGCGCGAACCGATGCCCGAGCAGTGCCACATCCGCAAGTCGCTCTACAAGCCGGTGCGCGACAAGAAAAGTCCGCCCCACATCTGGCCCATCGGTCCGGCCGGCGAAGGGCTGGAACAATGCATCGCCCAGGCGCTGTCGCTGGCGCACTCGCACATGGTGCCCTGGTGCCAGTGGCTCGACGAGCCGGAATCCGCCCTGCAACTGGTCTTGAACGGCGTGGCCGACATGGAAGGCCAGAGCGACGATCCGCTCCTGTGCGGCACCTGGAACCACCAAACTTATTTTGGCCAGCATGTGCTGGGCGGGATGCTGGCCATCGAACGCGAGCGCTGGTCGCTGGCCGACCGCCTGCTCGCGCCGGTGCTCAACCAGGGCGGCACCATCGGCAAGCGTGGCCGCCTGTTCCCGCTCGACCCCAAGGCCTTGGCCGAACTGGGCGCCGCGCGTGCCTTTGCGCTGCAGCAGATGCAACAATGACAAGGCAGCAGCCTGGCAACACCGTTCTTTTGCCTTGCGCCTCAGCAATTGTGAAAGTTTCCATTGGGATGTATATTGCGGGATACTGGAGGAATTGATGGTTCAAGAGCGGAAAAACCGGTTGATGGCGTACCGGGTTGAGAAGGGCCTGTTGGTCCAGAAAATGGTATCAACGCGCGCTGCCGCTGCTTACCTCGCCAACTATGGCGTGCCTGTGCATGTATCGATCCGCGTGCTCAGCACCGCGAACAAGCGCGCCCCATCGGACTACAACGACGAGCCGTTCTGGTTCGAGATCATCATGGCCGCCGGGCCCACCTACGGCGCCAAGATGGATTTCTTCTAAATTCCCCTCGGCCCCACCCGGAATGCGTTGACACCCAAAATCGATGGGTGCTATATTCCGTGCACGGTTGTGGGAACGTTTCCAATTTAACGTCTTCCACGCACGCGGACAACGCATCCGCCTACGAGGAGAGACAATGGTTCGACGTTCCACGCACCCGATGCGCAAGCTTGTCCCGTTCGCGGCGCTGCTGCCGATGGCGCTGACCGTGATCGTGGGCTATCTGGGCACCGTGCTGTGGTCGTTCAAGACGTCCCTCACCAACGCCCGCTCTTTTCCGTCCGATACCTTTGTCGGCCTGGCCCAGTACACGCGCCTGTTCGAGAACGAACGCTGGCTCCTTTCGCTCCACAACCTGGCCCTGTACGGGGTGCTGTTCATCCTGGCCTGCCTGGTGATCGGCTTTCTGCTGGCCGTGTTCATCGACCAGAACGTCACCGGCGAAGGCGTGCTGCGCACCGTGTTTCTGTATCCGTACGCGATGAGCTTTGTCGCCACCGGCCTCGTATGGCAGTGGATCCTCACGCCCGGCAACGGGATCGAGCAGGCGGCCCTGCACCTGGGTTTTGCCGGCTTTACGTTTGACTGGATCGTCGACCAGGACATGGTGATGTACACCATCGTCATCGCCACCGTGTGGCAGGCGTCGGGCCTGGTGATGGCGCTGATGTTGGCTGGCCTGCGCGGTATCGACGGCGAAATCTGGAAGGCGGCGCGCCTGGACGGCATACCTGTGTGGCGCGTGTATGTGTCGATCGTGCTGCCGATGCTGGGGCCGACCATTGCCACTGTCCTGCTGCTGCTTACCACCGCGGTCGTCAAGCTGTTCGACGCGGTCGTTGCCATGACCCAGGGCGGTCCCGGCACCGCCAGCGAAGTGCCGGCCAAATTCATCATGGACCACCTGTTCGGCCGCGCCAACATCGCGCTGGCCTCGGCCGGCGCGATCGTCATGCTGCTGCCGGTGCTGGCGCTGGTGGCGCCCTATGTATATGCGCGCAGCCGCAAGGGCCGCGCATGAAGCGCCGTGTTTCGCTGTCGCCGGCGCGCATCGGCATCTATGCGTTCTTGCTCACGGCGGCGCTGTTCTTCCTGCTGCCGCTGTACGTGATGCTGGCCACGTCGTTCAAGCCGATGGCCGAAATCCGCGCCGGGAACATCTTCGCGTTTCCGCTCGCGTTCACGCTCGACGCCTGGCGCGAAGCGTGGAGCAGCGCCTGCACCGGCCTGTCGTGCGAAGGCATCAAGGGCGGCTTCTGGAATTCGGTTGCCATCGTCGTGCCCAGCACGATCCTGCCGATCCTGGTTGGCGCCGTCAACGGTTACGCGCTCTCGTTCTGGCGCCCGCGCGGCGCAGCGCTGCTGTTCGGGATCCTGATGGTGGGCGCCTTCATTCCGGTGCAGGTAATGATCTATCCGCTGGTGCGGGTGCTGGCCAGCGTCGGCCTGTTCGGCTCCCTGCCGGGCATCGTGCTGGTGCACCTGGTGTTCGGCATGCCGGTGATGACGCTCCTGTTCCGCAATTACTACGCGAGCGTGCCGCACGAGCTGTTCCAGGCCGCGCGCATCGACGGCGGCGGTTTCTTCCGCATCTTCGCCCAGGTGATGCTGCCGATGTCGCTGCCGATCATCGTGGTGGCGGCCATCATGCAGGTCACGGGCGTGTGGAACGATTACATTCTGGGCCTGGTGTTCGCCGGGACCGAGAACCTGCCGATGACGGTGCAGCTCAACAACGTGATCAACACCACCACCGGCACCCGCCAGTACAACGTCAACATGGCGGCCACCATCCTCACTTCGCTGGTTCCGCTGGCGATCTATTTCATTTCCGGGCGCTGGTTCGTGCGCGGTATTGCCGCCGGCGCGGTCAAAGGATAATCAAGCGATGTCGAATGTCTGTTTGCGCAAGCTCTCCATCACGCTGGGCGGCAACGAGATCATCAAGGATCTGTGCCTGGCGGTGGAGGAGGGCGAATTCCTGGTCCTGCTGGGGCCTTCCGGCTGCGGCAAGTCGACACTGCTGCACAGCATTGCGGGCTTGATCGACGTCAGCGGCGGCACGGTCGAAATCGGCGGCGCCGACATGACCCATGCCGACCCCAGCGAGCGCGGGATCGGCATGGTGTTCCAGTCGTATGCGCTGTACCCGACCATGACGGTGGAAAAAAACATGTCCTTCGGCCTGCGCATCGCCGGCACACCCAAAGCGGAAATCGCACGCCGCGTGGCGCGCGCGGCCGAGATGCTGCACCTCGATGCGCTGCTCGACCGCAAACCGGCCCAGCTCTCCGGCGGCCAGCGCCAGCGGGTGGCGATCGGGCGCGCACTGGTGCGCGAAGCGGGTGTGTTCCTGTTCGACGAGCCGCTCTCTAACCTCGATGCCAAGCTGCGCGCCGAACTTCGGCGCGAACTGAAACTGCTGCACCAGACGCTGCGCTCGACCATGATCTACGTCACCCATGACCAGGTCGAGGCGATGACCCTGGCCACGCGCATCGTCGTCATGCGCGCCGGCGTGATCCAGCAGATCGGCGCGCCGTCCGAAGTCTACGAGCGGCCGGCCAACCTGTTCGTGGCGACCTTCCTGGGCGCGCCGTCGATGAACCTGATCGAGGGCGAACTTGATGGCGCCGGCCGCTTCGCTTCCAGCGCCTTGGCGCTGCAGACGGATCTGACAGGCCGCGCCGGCACGGCGGTGCTGGGCATCCGTCCCGAGCACATCACGGTGGGCGAAGGCGGCCCGTTCGACGGCAAGGTCGCCCTGGTCGAACCGATGGGCAACCACCAGATCGTGTGGATCGCGCTGGGCGAACGCAAGCTGTCCGCCATCGTGAACGACACCCGCGTATTTAACCTGGGCGACACGGTGCGCTTTGCCGTCGATGCCGACCGTGTCTCGCTGTTCGACAAGGCCAGCGAGCAGCGTCTCGCGGCCACCTGACCACGATAGGGAAAGCTATGGCAACCATCAAGGATGTAGCGCGGCTCGCTGGTGTGGGATTGGGGACCGCCTCGCGCGTGGTTAGCGGCAAAGGTTCGGTCTCGCCGGCCACGCTCGAAAAAGTGAAGCAGGCGATCGAGGAACTCGACTTCCGCCCATCGCATGCGGCGCGCTCGCTGTTGTCGGGGTCTTCGCAAATGATCGGCGTCTACATCCCGGTCCTGAAAGGCACCTTCTATACGCCCATCCTGCAGCTGATCGACACCGAACTGCGCGCCGCCGGCCTGCACATGGTGGTCGCCTTCGGTGTCGGCCTGGGCAATCCGCGCCAGCAAGCGATCGAGGGCATCGAGTTTTTGATGGAGCGCGGCTGCGACGGACTGGTCGCCATGACCAACCACCTGCAGGACGACGACATCGCGGCCCTCGGCCCCAAGCAATCGCGCCTGGTGATCCTCAATCACACCCACGACAGCCTTCCCGGCCAGTGCTTTTCGGCCGACCATACGCAGGGCGGGGTGCTGGCCGCGCGCGCGCTGCTCGATCTGGGGCACAGCAGCATCGCCGTCATCGCCGGTCCGCGCACGCTGCCCGACAACGTCGACCGGATCGCCGGCTTCATGGGCGAGATCGTCCGCTCCGGCATCGACCCCGCCGCCATGTGGGTGGCCGAGAGCGACTTCTCGCCCGAAGGCGGCTGGAATTCGGCCGAGGAGCTGGTCAAGTCCGGCCACAAGTTCAGCGCCATCTTTTGCGCCAACGATGAAATGGCCGTCGGTGCACTGTCCTACTTGCACGAGATCGGCATGTCGGTGCCGCGCGATGTCTCGGTCCTCGGCTACGACGACACGCCCAGCACCGAGTATTCGGCGCCGCGCCTGTCCTCGGTCCATGTGCCATGGCGCGCGGTGACGCTGGCCGGCCTCAATGCGCTGCTCAACCGATGCTACGGCCTCGAACGCGAGGTCGGGCATCACTTCCCGATCCACATCGCCGAACGGGCTTCGCTCGCCAGGAACCCCATGTTTTGATTGACAAAAAACCTCGATGGCCGCAATATCGAGTTCGATTGGAATCGCTTCCAATTTCCGACTAACCCTCACTCCCGCGCCCCTATGAAGATCAAACCGACCTGCCTGTTCGCCGCCGCCGTGATGCTGCACGGCGCCGCTCCCGCGTTCGCCGCGCCCAAGCCATTGGCTGACTGGCCCCATGTGCGCAGCGCGGTCGCGCCCGACGCCAAGCTCGAAGCGCAGGTCAAAAAGATCGTGGCCGCGATGACGCTGGCGCAAAAGGTCGGCCAGATGACCCAGCCCGAGATCAAGACCATCACGCCCGACCAGGTGCGCGAGTTCTATATCGGCTCGGTGTTGAATGGCGGCGGCAGCTGGCCGGGCGGGAACAAATACGCGACGCCGGCCGACTGGGTGGCGCTGGCCGACAAGTTCTACGACGCCTCGATGAGCACCGACATGGCCACCAAGGTTCCGGTCATCTGGGGCATCGACGCCATGCATGGCAACGGCAATGTGCACGGCGCCACGCTGTTCCCGCACAATATCGGCCTGGGCGCCGCGCGCGACAAAGCGCTGATTGGCAAGATGGCGCAGTCGGTGGGGCAGGCGGTGCGCGCTTCCGGCATCAACTGGGTGTTCGCTCCCACGCTGGCCGTGGTGCGCGACGACCGCTGGGGACGCACCTATGAAAGCTTCTCGGAAGACCCGGCGCTGGTGCGCGCCTACGGTGACGCCTACGTGCGCGGCCTGCAGGGTAACTTCCGCGGCGACGCCAACGTGGTCGCCACCGCCAAGCACTTCATGGGCGACGGCGGCACCGACCAGGGCAAGGACCAGGGCATCAACAAGTCGAGCATGGCCGACATGATCAACATTCACGGCCAGGGCTATTACAGCGCGTTGGCGGCCGGCGCGCAGACCGTCATGGCGTCCTTCAACAGCTGGAACGATGTGGCGGGCGGCACCGACTACGGCAAAATGCACGGCAGTAAAGCGCTGCTGACCGATTTCCTCAAGACCAAGATGGGCTTTGACGGCTTTGTCGTCTCCGACTGGAACGGCATCGCCCAGGTACCCGGCTGCAGCAACGCCAGCTGCCCGCAGGCGATCAACGCCGGCATCGACATGATCATGGTGCCGGACGACTGGAAAGCCTTCATCGGCAACACCATCAAGCAGGTCGAGGCGGGCCAGATTCCGATGGCGCGCATCGACGATGCGGTGGCCCGCATCGTGCGCGTCAAGCTGCGCGCCGGGATCTTCGGCAAAAAGCCGTCGGCCAATCCGTTCGCCGGCCAGCCGCAGGCGCTGCTGGCACGCGACCTGGCGCGCCAGGCGGTGCGCGAGTCGCTGGTGCTGCTCAAAAACGATACCGGCGCGCTGCCGCTCGCAGCGGGCAAGAAGATCCTCGTGGTGGGCAAGAGCGCCGACAACATCGCCAACCAGAGCGGCGGCTGGAGCCTGACCTGGCAGGGCACCGACAACAAGAACAGCGACTTCCCGAATGCCGATTCCATCCTCAAGGGGATCGAGCAGGCCGCAGGCGCCGGCAACGTGACGTACAGCGCCAATGCCGCCGGCGTCGACGTCGCCGCATTCGATGCCGTGATCGCGGTCATCGGCGAAACGCCGTATGCGGAAGGCGACGGCGACATCGGCCCGTCGGGCACGCTGCGCCACAGCGGCCGCTATCCGGAAGACCTGGCCGTACTGCAGGCGGTGGCCGGCAAGGGCAAGCCGGTGATTACCGTGCTGGTGGCCGGCCGTCCGCTGTACACCAACGATTTGATGAATCTGTCCGACAGTTTTGTCGCCGCCTGGCTGCCCGGCACCGAGGGCAAGGGCGTGGCGGACGTACTGTTTAAGGGCAAGCACAGCTTCCACGGCAAGCTGTCGTTCTCGTGGCCGAAGTCGGCCTGCCAGACGGTTCTCAACGTGGGCGACAAGGACTACGCGCCGCTGTTCCCGTTCGGTTATGGCCTCACTTACGGCAGCAAGTCGCACGTCGGCAAACTCGATACCGCCTATGCCGACGGCGGCTGCGGCGTGACCAACACCTACCCGGTCTTCAACCAGGCCGATCGCGCCACGTGGCCGCTGTCGGTCGTCAGCGGCGCGCAGCGCGTGGCGCTTGGCGCCGACGTCAACGGCACCACCAGCCTGCCCGGCGTGAAGGTCGAGACCACGCAGGTCAATACCCAGCAGGATGGCAAACTGGTGACCTGGACCGGGCCGGCCCACCTTGAAGCGCGTGGCGCCAAGGCGGCCTCGCTGCCGGCCTTTGCCACCACCGACGGCGCGCTGCAGTTCGACACCATCGTCACCGCCGCACCGGCGGGCAAGGTCAGCGTGGCTGTCGGCAGCGCCGCGCTCGACGTGACCAGCACCTTTGCACGCCTGGCGGGCAAGGGCAAGCAGACGGTGCGCATCCCGCTGTCGTGCTTTGCCGTGCGCGGCGAGAACTTCAGCAAGGTCGAAGCGCCGTTCGCGGTCGCCAGCGACGCCGCCTTCACGGCCGCTTTCGCCAACATCCAGATCGTCGGCGGCGGCGCCAAAGAGAAGGATGCCCTGACCTGCGGCGAGGCGAAATGAACATGGAACCGATCCGCTTTTTCGACGGCCCGCGTCTGCTGGCCGATGTCGGCGGCACGAATGCACGCTTTGCCATCGAAACGGCGCCGCGCCAGTTTGAGGCCGTCTCCGTGCTGCCGTGCGCGGCGTATCCGGGCATCGGCGCGGCGGCGGCGGCCTACCTGGCCAGCGATGCGGCCAGCGGCTATGCGTCCGACCTGCGCGACGCGGCCATTGCGATTGCCAACCCGGTCGACGGCGACATGGTGCGCATGACCAATCACACCTGGAGTTTTTCGATTGCGGCGCTGCGCGAGGAGCTCGATCTGGCGACGCTGCTGGTGGTGAACGACTTCACCGCGCTGGCGATGGCGCTGCCGCACCTGCGGCCGTCCCAGCGCGTGCGCATCGGCGGCGGCACCGAGCTGCCGGGCCGCACCATCGGTTTGATCGGCCCGGGTACGGGACTGGGCGTGTCCGGCATCGTTCCGGTCGAAGGCCGCTGGGCGGCGCTGGCCAGCGAAGGGGGGCACGCCAGCTTCGCGCCTGCCGACGAGACCGAGATCGCGATCATGCAGCAACTGTGGCGCGAGTACGGGCATGCGTCGGCCGAGCGCTTGCTGTCCGGGCCAGGCATCGAACTGATTTACCGCGTGGTGTCGGGCGAGGTATTGAGCGCGGCCGAGATCACCGAGCGCGCACTGAGCGGTGCAGACCCTGATTGCCTGCGTACCGTCGACCTGTTCTGCGGCGTGCTTGGCTCCGTGGCCGGCAACGTGGCATTGACCTTGGGCGCGACCGGCGGCATGTACATCGGCGGGGGCATCGTGCCACGCCTGGGCGCCTTGTTCGCGGAGTCGCCGTTCCGCGCCCGCTTCGAATCGAAAGGGCGGCTGCAATCCTACCTGGCGCGCATTCCGACTTTCCTCATCACCGAACAATATCCGGCTTTTCTCGGCGTCTCGGCGATCCTGTCCGAACAGCCCGCGCACCGGCACTGATCATTTCACCAGGAGACATCACAACATGGAAACCATCACGCAACCGGGGGCGCTGCGCAGCACGCCGGCCGCATCCTACCAGGGCAATACGGGGCCGCTCGTCATTGTCACGATCCTGTTCTTCATGTGGGGGCTGCTGACGTCCCTGAACGATGTACTGATCCCCCACCTCAAATCGGTCTACACGCTGACCTATGTGCAGGCGATGCTGGTGCAGTTCTGCTTCTTCGGCGCCTATTTTGTGGTGTCGCTGCCGGCCGGTATGCTGATCAAGCGCATCGGCTACCAAAAAGGTGCGGTCACGGGCCTGATGATCGCGGCCAGCGGCTGCGCGCTGTTCTATCCGGCTGCTACCTCGGGCTATGGTGTGTTCCTGCTGGCCTTCTTCGTGCTGGCTGCAGGGATCACGATTCTTCAGGTCGCTGCCAATCCCTATGTGACCGAACTGGGCGACCCGCAGACAGCGTCGAGCCGCCTGACGCTCACGCAAGCCTTCAATTCGCTTGGCACCACGGTGGCGCCGGCGCTGGGCGGCATGCTCATTCTCGGTGGCGTGGTGCTGGGCGCGGCCGACCTGGCGAAACTGCCGGTAGCCGAACAGGCAGCCTATCGCGCGAAAGAGGCGGCGATGGTGCAAGGTCCCTACCTGGCGCTGGCGGCGGCGCTGATGGCGCTGGCCGTCCTGTTCGCACTGGCGCGTCTGCCCAAGATCACCCACGCCGAGCCGGTGGGCAGCCTGGCCGCGTCCGACAAGGGCTCGGCGCTGTCGCACCGTCATCTGGTGCTGGGCGCGATCGGCATCTTCCTGTATGTCGGCGGCGAAGTCAGTATCGGCAGCTTCCTGATCAGCTTCATGGGTGAACCGTCGATTGCGGGCCTGAGTCATGCCCAGGCGGCCAGCTATGTCAGCTTCTACTGGGGCGGGGCGATGGTAGGCCGTTTCATCGGTTTCGCCGTGATGCGCTATGTCAGCCCGGGCAAGGCGCTGGCATTCAATGCGGCCTGCTCGATCGGGCTGATCCTGCTGGCGATTTTCGGCAGCGGCACGGTGGCGATGTGGTCCATCCTGCTGGTCGGCCTATGCAATTCGATCATGTTCCCGACCATCTTTAGCATGGCCCTGCACAAGCTGGGCGACCTGACTGGTCAAGGTTCGGGCATCCTGTGCATGGCGATCGTGGGCGGTGCACTGGTGCCTTTCCTGCAAGGCTACCTGGCCGATACCATCGGTCTGCAGATGTCCTTCCTGGTGCCGGCCGCGTGCTACACCTTCATTCTGTATTTCGGCCTCAAGTACGCCGGCATGTACCAGCAGCGCTGAACTTCTAACGTCGTCCTCGCGCAGGCGGGGGCCCATGGCGCGTTTCCGGATTCGGAAGCGTGCTATGGGCCCCCGCCTTCGCGAGGGCGACGCTTTTCATTTGCGGGGGATGAACTCGGGTGGGCGATCTGCGGTCAAAAAGGCGGAGTCAGTTTTCAACCCCCAACAGGAGAGAACCATGCGAACGAACAAGGTAGTCAAAGGTCTGCTCGGCGTATCCGCAGTGGCCGCGCTGTTTGCGGCGTTTGCCGTGCACGCGCAAAACACCGGCACCCAGACCGCGCCGGCCCAGTCCACCCCGGCCGCCGGGCAGACCAGCAGCGGCACCGACAGCACGGCCAGTCTCAGCCGGGTGGACCGCAAGCTCATCGTCGACATGGCCATGGCCAACATGGCCGAAATCGAATCGGCGCGCATGGCCCAAACCAAAACCCAGAACGAGCAAATCAAGAACTTCGCGCAGCAAATGATTGACGACCATACGCGCGCCCTGAACGAAGTCAAGCAGCTGGCGCAGGCCCGCGGCGTGACCGTGCCGACCGAGCTCGACCGCATGCACAAGGCCAAGGAAGAGCGCATGGCGGCGCTCTCGGGCGACGCTTTCGACCGCGCTTATATGGCCCAGGCCGGCGTGTCGGACCATAAAAAGGTGCACGATAAGCTGCGTCAGGCACAAATGCGCGCCAAGGACCCCGAAGTCAAGGCGCTTGTCGCGCGCACGCTGCCCATCGTCGACCAGCATCTCAATTCGGCCGAGCAGCTGCACAAGAGCCCGCAGGTCGGCAGCAGCCGGACCCAGGGCACGACGGAATCGTCCAGCGACAAGCCGAAAACCGACAAGCACTAAACAAGGGCAAGCGCAGGCGAGATTCGTTGTCAGGCTACAATAAGGCGACATGCTCGCCATTCTCGCCACGACATTTCCGTTCTTTGCGCTCGTCCTGTGCGGCTACATCGCTGTGCGCCGGCGCATGTTGCCGCAGCTCGCCATTCCGGGCATGAACAGCTTCGTCCTGTATTTTGCGTTGCCGTGTCTGCTGTACCGTTTTGGCGCCACGACGCCGCTGGCGCAGCTGCTCGATCCTGGCGTGTTCGGCGTGTATCTGCTGAGCGGCTTGCTGTGCGTGGCCGTGGTCACGGTGTTGTCGCGCTCGCGCCGCCTGGATTGGAACAATGCCGCATTCGGCGCGCTGGTGGCTGCGTTTCCGAACACCGGCTTCATGGGCGTGCCGCTGTTGTTGGCGTTGCTGGGGCCGCGCTCGTCCGGCCCGGTGATCGTCACGCTGGTGGTCGACCTGATCGTGATCACCTCGCTATGTATCGCACTGTCGCGTTTTGGACAGGGCGGCAGCGCGGCGGCCCTGCGCCATGCGCTGGCAGGCATGGTGCGCAATCCGATGCCCTGGGCCATCGCCCTCGGGGGACTGGCTTCGGCAATGGCGTTCGACTTGCCAGGCCCCGTCATGCGCACGGTCGGCTTGCTGGCGGACGCCGCGTCGCCCGTGGCGCTGTTCACCATTGGCGCGGTACTGGCACGCTCGCACATGAATGCGAGCACAGCCACGCCGCTGGCCGACGCGCTGCCCGTGGCCCTGGCCAAACTGCTGCTGCACCCGCTGCTCATGGCAGGCATCGGCCACGCCGCGCTGGCGGCGGGCGTGCCGCTCGATCCCTTCGCCCTGCGGGTGCTGATCCTGGTCGCCTGCCTGCCCAGCGCCAGCAATGTGGTCTTGCTGGCCGAACGCTTTGGTGCCGATACCGGCCGCATCGCGCTGATCATCCTGCTCTCGACCGCGCTGTCGTTTGTCACATTCTCGGCCGCCGTTACATTTTGACATCACTCGACCGCCCTCGACCTTTGCGTTTGTGAAATAATGGGATGGCTAAATAAGGGGTCGTCTTGCTGGACATGTTCGCACTGGACGGGGAGTTGGCACAGTGGGAGGCGCAATTGCCGTCCCTGGAGGGAAGCGCGCGCCTGCACGCTGTCCTGAACCTCGCCTGGCACTTGCGCCAGCGCGACCCGGTCCGCGCCCGCAATCTGGCGCGCGACGTCAGCGGCCTGATGTCTTTGCTCCCCGACGATGAACGCAGTCTGGCGGAAGCGCGCTTCATGCTGATCGAAGGCGAAGCCAAGTGGCTGTTCGGCGAGCTGGTCTCGGCGCGGGCCCTGGCCGACCAGGCCCTCATGGAATTTGACGCCCAGGGCGACGCGGCCGGCAGCGCCGACGCCCACTGCCTGCGCGCCTGGATAGAAGTAGACCGCGGCAACTCGGCTCTGTGCGACGCCGAACTGCTGGCCGGCGCCGACGCCGCCCGCCGCGCCGGCGATCCGGTGCGGACCGATGTTTTCGACGCAGTGGCCGCCCTGTTCGATGCCTTCCGCGACCTGCAGGCGGCCGAGCAGCGCTGGGCCGGGCGCTTCGACGGTAACAGCGGCGCCCACCACATCGCCGCCAGCGGCTGGATCCACGACTACCAGGGCACCTTCGCCTTCCAGGCCAGCGATTTCGGGCGCGCGGTCAGCCTGCTGCTGCATGCCTACGAAGCGGCGTGCGCCACCGGCCAGATCCGGCGCGCCATCAATATCGCCACCAATATCGGCAACGGCTTCACCAGCCTCAATGCGCACCTGGCGGCGCTCGAATGGATGCAGCGCGGCCTGGAACTGGCGCGCCCCACCGGCTGGCCGATGAGCGTGGGCCTGGCGTTGATGCAAACCGCCGAAACGCTGCGCCTGCTCGGCCAGCGCGAAGCGGCGCAGGGCTTGCTGCACGAAGCGCTGGAAACCCTCAGTCCCTTGTCCGGCTCGCGCGCGTACGCGGTGGCGCTCGAATACCAGGGCGACCTGGCGATCGACGGCGGTGACTACGAGCGCGCCCTGGCCAGCTTTGCCCGTCTCGAAGAACGGGGCGACGCGCTGGGCCAGCCGGACTTCCAGAGCGGCGCGCGGCGCGGCCAGGCGCATGCACTGTCGCGCCTGCAGCGGCCCCAGGAAGCGCTGACCAAGGCCGAAGCGGCGCTCGCGCTGGCCGTGGAAAATAACGACGCCTACAGCCAGATCGGCGCGCTCAAGGTGCTGGCCGAAGTGCACGCCCGTCATCGCCTGCCGTCGCCGCGCAAGATGGTCGCGCCCAACGCGGCGCTGCACTACCTGCAGCAGGCGCTGGCCGTGGCGGCCACCATCGACGGCTACACGGTCCCGGGCGACCTGCTCGATGCGCTGGCGCGCGAGTATGCGAAAGCGGGCGACTTCGAGCGCGCCTACGAAACATCGCTGCGCGCCGCCGCCGCGCGCGAGCAGACACACAGCCAGGAAGCGACCAACCGCGCCATCGCGATGCAGGTCCAGAACCGCACCGAACGCGCCAAGACTGAGGGCGACCATTTGCGTCAGATGGCGGCCGCCGAAGCGCTGCGCGCCGAGGTGCTGCAGCAGACCAGCAGCACGCTCGAACACCTGAGCGCGATCGGCCAGGAGATCACCACCCACCTGGAAGCGAGCGCCATCTTCCGTGCGCTCGACCGCCACGTGCACGGGCTGCTCGACGCGACCCATTTCTCGATTTTCCTGATCGAGGCCGATGGCACGGCGCTCACCTGCGCTTTCGGACTCGAAGACGGCAAGCAGCTGCCGCCCACGCGCCATTCGCTGTCCGACGAACACGCCAATTCGGTGCGCTGCGTGCGCGAGCGGCGCGAGATTCTGGTCGAGCTCTCGCCCGACCAGGCAACGCCGAACCTGATCCCCGGCACGCTGCCGACACTAACCCTCTTGTTTGCGCCGCTGATGATCGGCGAACGCGTGATGGGCGTGATGACCGTGCAGTCGCTACGCGCGCGCGCCTACGGCGGGCGCGAACGCCTGATCTTCCGCACCCTGTGCGCCTATGGCGCGATCGCGCTCGACAACGCCAACGCCTATCGCCAGGTGGCGGCAACGCTCAATGCGCTCAGCACCACCCAGGCGCAGCTGGTGGAGAAAAACCTCGAACTCGAACGCGCCTACAAGGCCCTGGAAGACGTCAGCCTGACCGACCAGCTGACGGGCCTGCGCAACCGCCGCTTTTTCCTGCAGCATGTGGAGACCGACATCAGCATGGCGCTGCGCCGCTACGACGATCCGGTGCGCGCCGGCGCCGAGGCAGACCATGCGCCTGGCAAGGACCTGGTGTTCTTTATGGTCGACCTGGACCACTTCAAGGAAGTCAACGACGGCCACGGGCACGCGGCCGGCGATGCGGTACTGGTGCAGATGCAGGAGCGCCTGCGCGAAGTTTTCCGCGAAAGCGATTACTTGATCCGCTGGGGCGGAGAAGAATTCCTGGTCCTGGCGCGCGCTACCCATCGCGACGATGCGAAAGTGGTGGCCGAACGGATCCGTACGGCGGTCGCCAAGCGACCGTTCACGCTGCCGGACGGAACGCGGCTGAACAAGACCTGCTCCATCGGCTTCGCCTGTTTCCCCTTCGTGCAAAGCGAACCGCGCCTGCTCTCATGGTCGGAGGTGGTGGAGCTGGCCGACCAAGGCTTATACCTGGTCAAACGCTCGGGCCGCAATGCCTGGGCCGGCGTGTACAGCACCGACAACACGCAGTACGACGACCTGTTCCCGCGCCTGATCCACCAGCTCGATAAAACGCTGGCCGACGGCGAAGCGCGCCTCGTCACCAATGTGCAGGACGTGCAGCTCGGCGCGGGGCCGAAGACGCGGCGCCTGGTCGTCGCCGCCAGCAAAGTCAAAGGCTAGGTACGGTCAGTCCGGTGGCGGCGCCGATGGTGCGCTGGTCGTTGGCTGAGCGGTTCTGGCTCATCTTCCATTTCCCTTCCATGCGCGTCACAGGAATTTCAATCCCGACCAGGACCGTCAGCAGCTTGTCGATGAAGGCGGGCGGCGCATCGGCGATGACCCAGGGCACGGCCAGCGGTGCTTCGTGCTGCGCGGTCAGCCGTTCGAGCAGCGCCAGTATCCATGCCGGATCTTCGATGGCGCGCATCGGACCATGCGCGTGCACCACGGCGTAATTCCAGGTCGGCACCACCTTGCCGGTCAAGGGCTTGTCTTCATACAGCGACGGCGAGATATATCCGTCCTCGCCCTGAAACACCGCCAGCACATTGCCGCTCTGGCGCCACAGCGGATTGGCGCGCGCCACGTGAGCACGCAGTATGCCGAACGGCGCGTCCGGTGTGGCCGCGGCAATCTCGAACGGGATGTGATCCGCGCTCAAGCCTGCCGCGCCATGCGTGACCAGCGTCGCGAGCGGATGGCGCGAGATCAGCGCGTGCAGGACGTCGAGGCGGGTTTCTTCGAAGGGGCTCAGGGTGTACATCACGCACCGCCTTCGATGGAGACCTGCGCCTTGATCGAATTGGCGATGTAGCACTGGGCGTGCGCCCGGTGGTGCAGGTCGGCCAGTTGGGCGGCATCGGGTGCGCGCTCGCCGCCGAATGAAATCTTTGGGCGCAGCGCGATGCGGGTCATCGACATCACCCCGTTGCCGTCTTTTTCCATGGTGCCGACAGCCTGATCGCGGTAGCTGTCCACGACGAAGCCCTTGCGCGCCGCCAGCGACAGGAAGAACAGCATGTGGCAGCCGGACAGCGCAGCCACCAGCGCTTCCTCCGGATCGACGGCGGCGGCGTCCGACATCGGCAGCGGCACCGACAGCGGCGACGACGAAGCCGGCACCTGCAAGCCGCCGTCGAACTGCCACTGATGCGCGCGGCTGTAGCGTTGGTCGAGGAAGTTTTGCTGGCCGCGGTCCCAGGAGATGGTCGCTTCGAACTGTTGCATGGTGCGTTCCGGTGGTTGAATTGACTTCAGTGTACGCAGCGATTTGGCTTTTCAAAATAGCCAATTTCGTGGAATATGAGAAGACCAATGAATCTATCCGATCTTCTCTCTTCGTTCACGCTCGAACGCGGCAGTGGGCAGCCCTTGTTCCGCCAGCTGTACGCGCAGGTCAAGGAAGCGATCCTGCGCGGCACGTTGGGCGCCGGCATGCAGCTGCCGCCCACGCGCGAGCTGTGCGCACTCCTGGGCGTGTCGCGCCAGACCGTGCTCAATGCCTGGGACCAGCTGATGGCCGAGGGCTACCTGAGCGGCACGGTCGGCAAAGGCACCTTCGTGAGCAGCCACCTGCCGGTCTCGGTGCGCGCGCGGGCCGCGCCGCGCGGTTTGATGCGGCCCCTGTCGGCGCGCGGCGCGGCCCATGCGGGCGCGATGGCCAGCGTTCGCTATCACGAAGGACCGCTGCGCGCGTTCCGTCCCAGCATGCCGGGGATCGACCTGTTTCCGTTCGACGTATGGAGCAGGCTCGAAGCGCGCCGCTGGCGCCATCCAGATCACCACATGGGCTACAGCGATCCGGCCGGCTATGCGCCGCTGCGCGAGCTGCTGTGCGTGTACCTGCGCTCGTCGCGCGGCGTGAACTGCACGCCGGAGCAGATCGTCATCACTTCGGGCTCGCAGCAGGGTTTGTATTTGCTGGCCCAGCTGCTGCTCGGCCCCGGCGACAAGGTGTGGGCCGAGTCGCCCGGCTACCAGGGCGCCAGCGCGCCCTTCATCGCGGCCGGCGCCACGGTGTGCACGGTACCGGTGGACGGGCAGGGGATGGATGTCGCGTTCGGCGTGCGCCACTATCCGGACGCAAAGCTGGTCCTGACCACGCCTTCACACCAGCTGCCGCTGGGTGTGACGATGGCCCTGCAACGGCGCCTGGAGCTGCTGCGCTGGGCAGGCGCCAGCCGCGCCTGGATTATCGAGGACGACTACGACAGCGAATACCGCTACACCGGTCCGCCGCTGGCGTCGCTGCAAAGCCTGGACCGGGCCGACTGCACCGTCTACGTCGGCACGCTGTCGAAGGTGCTGTTCCCGGGACTGCGGCTTGGCTATATCGTGGCGCCGCCCGCGCTGGTCGAGCCGGTGGTGCGCGCCAAGGCGGTGATGGACCGCCACAACGCGATTGTGCCGCAAATGGTGCTGGCCGACTTTATGGCGGCCGGTCACTTCGGCAGGCATATCAAGCGATCGCGCGAAGCCTACGCCGAACGGCGCAGCGCCATGCTGGCCGGTATCGCATCTGGCCTCGCGGGAGAGCTGCAATGCGGGCCGTCCGACGCGGGACTCGACCTGTGCGTGCATTTCCGCCGCCCGCTGGACGAGCGCAAGGTGGTGCAGGCGGCGCTGGCCAACGGCATCGAACTGCGTCCGCTGTCCTACTATGCTAGCCCGTTCGCGGTGCCCGAGTGCGCGGTGGCCCCCGGGCTGCTGCTCGGCTTTGCCGCCCTCGACCCGCCAGCGATCGGGCGTGGACTCGATGTGCTGGGCAAGGTGCTGCGCGCCCAGCGATGATTTATACTGCGGCATGACTACGCGCTGCTCCTGGGCCAATATGGCCAACCCCCGCTACATCGCCTACCACGACCACGAGTGGGGCGTTCCTTGCCACGACGAGAACACGCTGTTCGAGATGCTCAACCTGGAGGGCGCGCAGGCGGGCCTGTCCTGGGAGACCATTCTCAACAAGCGCGACACCTACCGCGCCGCCTTCGATAACTGGGATCCGGAGACCGTCGCCGCCTACGGTCCCGAGAAAGTCGCTGAGCTGCTGGCCAACGCCGGCATCGTGCGCAACCGCCTCAAGGTGGCCGCGGCCATCACCAACGCCCAGGCTTACCTGCGCCTGCGCGCCGAAGGCATGACGCTGGACCAGTACCTGTGGGGTTTCGTCGGCGGCAAGCAGATCGTCAACCGTTTCACACGCGAGACCCGGCCCGCCAAGACCGAACTGTCGGACAAGATCTCCAAGGACCTCGCCAAGCGCGGTTTCAAATTCGTGGGCTCGACCATCATTTACGCCTACATGCAGGGCATCGGCATGGTCGACGACCATGACGTGAGCTGCTTCTGCCACGGCCGCAAGTAAGATGGACTGGCAGGTCCACTGGCGCGGGCGCGCGCACTTCACGATCTTCGATACCCGCCTCGATGTGGATGCGGTGCTGGCCGCCTGGCGCGCCGATCCGCAGCGCCCGGCGCGGCTGCATCTGATCTCGCTTGCCGATGACGCGTTGCCCGGCTTTCGCCGCATTCCCCAGCCTGACGCCGCCGTCACGCTCGACCTGTTGTCCGCGCCCCTCGATGGGGCATTGGCGCAGCTGGACGCCCGGCTCGATGCGATCCACCTGCACGGCATTGCCGGCCAGGGCATCCATTTTGTGCGCACGCTCGCGCGCCTGGCCGCACCAGGCGCGGTGCTGCGCGCGACCGGGCTGACCGCGCCGCAAGCGCACGCGCTGGGCGGCGCGGGTTTCGACTGCCACGCCAATGGCGACATCATCGACGGCGTTTTCACGAGCCGCAAGCCACCGTCGCCCTGGGCGCGCAAGGCAGAGCCGGAGCGCAGCGCCATCGTCATTGGCGCCGGCCTGGCCGGTTGCGCCGCCGCCGAACGGCTGTGCGCGCGCGGCTGGCAGGTGACGCTGGTCGAACGCCACGCCGAGGCGGCGACCGAAGCCTCCGGCAACCTGGCCGGCATTACCATGCCCTTGCTGTCCAAGGACGACAACATCATGGCGCGCTTGTCGCGCGCGGCCTTCGTCTACGGGCTCGCCTACTGGGACCGGCTTGGCCCGATCAAGGGCGCGCGCTGCGGCGTGGTTCAGCTCGCGCGCGACGCGCAGCACGCACAGGTGCAGCGCGAGATCGCCGCTGCACGCGATTATCCTGCGCACTTCGCGCGCTGGATGGAGGCGGAGGAGGCGGGCACCTTGGCCGGCGTTCCGGCACCGGACGGCGCCTGGCTGTTCCCGCAGGCGGGATGGGCGCGCCCATCGTCCGTGTGCGCCGCCATGCTGGACGCGTGCGGCCCCGGCTTGCGCCGCCTCTTCGGTGCGGGCAGCGTGACGCTCGAACGCAGGGAGGGGCAATGGCATGTGCTCAATGCCGATGACCACAGCATCGCGCACGCGCCGGTGGTGGTGGTCGCCAGCGGCAACGGCGCCAGGCAGCTCGCGCAGACGGCGGCGCTGCCACTGGCCGGCGTGCGCGGCCAGGTCACCTATCTGGCCGAAGGCGCGCTGCCGCCGCTGTCGCATGTCCTGTGCCGCGAAGCGTATCTGACCCCGGCCATCGACGGCTGGCACAGCCTCGGCGCCAGCTACGACGACGACGGCGACCCCGCCTTGCGCGTGCAAAGCCAGCACGAGAACCTGGAAAAAATCCGCTCACTGCTGGCCGCCCCCGGCGTGGGGAGCGATGCGCCGCTGGCCGGCCGCGTGGGCTTCCGCTGCGTGGCGCCAGACCGCCTGCCGCTGGTGGGCGCGCTGCCGGACCCGGATGCGCACGGGCGCATCGAACGGCCGCGCGACATCGCGCGCCTGCCCGGCCTGTATGGACTGCTGGGCTATGCTTCGCGCGGCCTGTCCTGGGCGCCCCTGGCCGCCGAATTGCTTGCTTCGCAACTAGATAACAATCCGCTACCATTGGAGGCCGAATTGGCCGGCGCGCTCGACCCGGCCCGTTTTTTGTTGCGTGCGCGGCGACGTCCTGTAACTTTTTGAGCAACACTAGCGGTATATTGTCCGAAGACCGGCAACGGAACCTGCGTATAATTGGCTTGCGGCAACTTTCGCACGGCCGCGCCTGAGGGAGACTGGGACGCGATGGATGATTCGCCAAGCTCGCACGAGCTTTTTCTGTTTCTTGCGTCGACCGCGCACGACATGAAGAATTCGGTCAGCGTCCTTTCCGGCACGCTCGAGACCCTGCTGGCCGACGCCTCGCCGCAGACCGAGAAGGCCTATCCGCAGATGGCCCACATGCTGTACCAGACCAAGCGCCTCAACGACAACCTGATCCAGCTGCTGGCCCTGTACAAGCAGGTCGGCAAACCTGGCTATCCGTTCGACATCCACGCGCTGGAGATCAAGGGCCTGGTCGAGCAGGTGGCCGCGGCCGGCCGCGTCCTGCTCAAGTCCAAGGGCATCACGCTCGAAACCGATTACGACCCTGCGCTGATCTGGCACTTCGACGAAGACCTGATCATCGGCGTCGTCTCGCACGCCATCAACAACGCCATTCACTACACACGCGACCGGGTGCGGCTGGCCATCGCCAAGGTGGACGACTGCCTTGAAATCCGGGTCGAGGACAATGGCAGCGGCTACCCCGCCGCCATGCTCGACGCGGGCGTGTCGGCCATGCACGGCGCCAGCGCCGGCGTGAACTTCCTGACCAACAGCACGGGCCTGGGCCTGTATTTTTCGAGCGAGGTCGCCAAGATGCACCGGCACCGCGATCTGGGCGGCACGCTCCGCCTGGAGAACGGCGGCGCATACGGCGGCGGATGCTTCGTACTGAGGCTGCCATGAACGACATTGTCCAACCTGGCGTGTCCGCGCATGTGGACTGGTCCAACAAATCCTATCTGGTGGTGGACGACTTTATCGGCATCCGGCAGCTGCTGCGCGAATCGTTGCGTAACCTGGGCGCGCGCCATATCGACCAGGCTTCCAGCGGCGGGGAGGCGATGGCCCTGCTGGGGCGCACCCGCTACGACGTGGTCCTGTGCGACTACAACCTGGGCGAGGGCAAGAACGGCCAGCAGGTGCTGGAAGAAGCGCGCGTGCGCAATCTGCTGATCCCGAGCTGCGTGTGGATGATGGTCTCGGCCGAAAAAAGCATCGAATCGGTGATGGGCGCGGCCGAGCATCAGCCGGACGCTTACCTGATCAAGCCGATCACCGAAGGCGTGCTGCTCACGCGTCTTAATCGCGTGTGGCACAAGAAGCAGGTCTTCAAGCAGATCGATCAGGCGTATGCCGAGAAGGACTTCCTGCGCGCGGCGCGCATGTGCGACGAACAGATCGCCGTCAACAAGGTGCACGAGATCGAACTGCTGCGCATGAAGGCGGCGCTGCTTCTGAAAAGCGGCGAACCGGGCAAGGCGCGTGACACGTACGAGAAGGTGCTGCAGGAGCGCGAATATCAATGGGCCCGCACCGGCCTGGCCAAGATCCGCATGGCCAACGGCGAGTTCGAACAGGCGCGCCAGATCTTCCAGACCGTGATCGCCGAGAACCGCTATTACATGGACGCCTACGACAATCTGGCCAAGGCGTATACCGCGATGGGCCAGGCCGAGGAAGCGTGCAATATCCTCGAACGGGCTTCCAAAATGTCGCCCAACTCCGTCACGCGCCAGCGCGAACTCGGTGCAGTCTCGCTCAAGCTGGGGCATGTGGGCATGGCCGAAAAAGCCTTCCGCAAATGCATCGCGATCGGCGAATACTCGGTCATGAAAAGCGCCGACCCTTACCTTGGCCTGGCCCGCGTGTGCGGCCTGAAGAACGACACCAAGGAAGCGATGGCCCTGCTGGTGACGGCCCAGCGCGAATTTGCAACCGACCAGATCGGCCTGCGCGCCAAGATCACCGAAGGCCTGGTCTACCACGAGAGCGGCGACTACCGGCGCGCGCGCAAGGCCGGCGACGAGCTCGAGGAAATGCTCAAGGCGCAGCCCGAGCGGCCCGACATTCCCACCTGCATGGAGATGGCCTCGCTGCTGTTCGCGGTCGGCGTCAAGGAGTCGCCCGTCGAACTGCTGTGCTACGTGATCCGCAACAACCACGACAACACGGTCCTGCTCGACGAAGTGCAGCGCGTGTTCGACAAGGCGCGCATGAGTGACGAAGGCTTCGCCCTCATCAAGTCGTCGAAAAAGGAAGCGTCCGACCTCATGAACCAGGGCGTGCTGTTGTGGAAAACCGGCAAATTGCCGGAAGCGGTGGTCTGGATGCGCGAAGCGCGCAGCGAATTGCCGAACAATCTGAGGATTCTATTTAACTGCGCCCAGATTTTGATTTCTCATATGCAACAGCTAGGCTACGACGAAGCGCTGTCGCGCGAGGCGACGGACGTGCTGCTGCACGTCGACAAGATCCAGCCGGGCCAGCAGCGCTTCGCCCAGCTGATGGAGCAGCTGGCCACTTTATGCCCAAAAGTCGGTCCCCTTGCCGCAGAACAGGACAAGGCTGCCTGAGCTGTGCGTGGGGCTTGTGTCGGCGCTTGCTGGTGATAAACTGAAAACTCGGCGGGGCAGCCCGCGTCATCCGGAAAGGGACGTGCATGCGCGACATCGCAAAGGAAGTCTACGAAAAGATGAGAGTTGGTAACAGCGCCTGGATCAAGCCGGTCGCCGCCAAAGGCGACACCTTGCCTTCATTTCAGGCGGTGCATGATCAGGTCCGGCAAATGGCCGAAGAAGGCTTGATCCACATTTCCACCGTCAAACGCCAGGCTGACGGCCTGATCGACGCGATCCGCATCCAGCGCCTGGCGTAATGTCCTTCAGCTATCCTTCTTGACCGCCTTGGGCTTGGCCGCCGCTTTTTTCGCGGCCGGCTTGGCCGCGGCTGCTTTAGCCGCGGGCTTGGGCGCGTTCTTGGCGATGGCATTGCCGAATTTTTCCACCTGCCCGGCCGACGCGGCCGTCAGCTTGGCCGCCGCCTCGGACGACATGGCCGTGGTGACCGCCTGCTTGAATTGATCCTGCAGCATGTTCCACCACGCGACCGGGTTGGCCATGGCCGCCGCGGCCGGGCTCAGCGCGGGCGGCTCGGTGGCCGTATCGGGTTTGACCGGTTTGACGTCCGGCGCCGCCGCCAGGATCGCCGCGACCGGCTCCGGCTTGGGCGCGGGTTTGGGTTCGGGCTTGGCTTCGGCCGGCTGCGAGAAGAAGGCCGATGCGTAGGGCGCTGCCGCCAGCACCGTTTTTTCGTTGGCGCCGGGCTGCTTGACGGCGTTGGCCAGCGTGGCGCCCATCGACTTGAGGGTGGCGATGGTGCCGCGCTGCACTTCCAGCGCCTGGATGGTCCCGCGCAGCATCGACACGTTGACGTTGAGCCAGGATTCGACGGCCTTGAGGTCGGCGATTTTTTTATCGAGTTCATCGACCGACAGCGTTGGCGACGCCATCGACGGCAGGCTGATGCCCGGCACGCTCATGCTGCCCCACAGGTTCTTGACGAAGTCCAGCGTATCGGACACGGCGCCGACACCGGGAATGTTGGGCATTTGAGGTTTGAGCATGTGGGTCTCCGTCTGTATGAAGCCTCAGCGTAGCAGATAATGCGTGGCCATTAAAGCATGTTCTGCGGGGCGCTTGCTCCTCATGCGCTGCGCATGGCTGTCATCGGAACCGGGGCGCCGCACGTTACTCACAGGCACCTGCGCGCTCGCGGTGGCGTTCCCCAAGTACAATCAGGCGCAGCATCGACACCGAAAGCAGGAAAAATAGAACTATGCATACAGCGATCTTCAAACACATGACGGCAGGCGCGTTGCTGCTGGCGCTGGGCGCCGGCGCGCTGGCGGCCGAACACCCGGCCATCAAGCGCCCGGTGGACGTGCCGCCCCCGGCCGAACTGACCTACAAGATCGAAGCGCGCCAGAAAGGCATCACGCTGGGCGGCGAAGCGCTGCTCGACTGGCGCACGGACGCCGGCGGCTACAGCATCAGCAATACCGCGCGCGCCAGTTTGCTGGGCAAGATCCTCGAAACGCGCAGCGAGGGCGCGCTCGACGACTTCGGCCTGGCCCCGGCCCAGTTCCGCGAAAAGCGCTTCCGCAAGGCGCCCACCACGGTCACCTTCGACCGCAGCGGCAAGGCCATGAACTTCAGCGAGAGCGACGAAACCTATGCGCTGTCCGGCGGCGAGCAGGACCGCAGCAGTATCCAGTTCCAGCTGGCGGCGGTGGCACGCGCCGCGCCCGACAAATTCACGGCGGGCTCGGAATGGAAGTTTTTCGTTGCCGGCCGGCGCGACGCCCGCCAGTGGGTATTCAAGGTGGTCAAGCGCGAGACCATCAAGACCGGCGTCGGTTCGCTGCAGGCGGTCCACCTGGTGAAGGTGCAGCCGCCCGATTCGGGCGACCAGCACATCGACCTGTGGCTGGCGCCGTCGCTCGAGTGGTACCCGGTCAAGCTGCGTTTCTCGGACGATCCGGGCGAGTATGTGGAACAGACGCTGGAGAAGCTCGCCAGGAAGTAGCACGAACGATAATTCCCCCCACGTCGCCTTCGCGAGGGCGACGTTTTTGATGTCAAAGTGGCATCAAAATGGCCTTTTTCTGCTGCCGGGCTGGACCGAACTGGTATACTGGCGCCCCCGCGAAAGAGAACAGCCAGGCCCGGAATTACAACAATGGAAATAATGGCAGGTGCAGTATTAGCTGCAGAAACACTGACCCCAGGGCAGGACGATCACGATTCGCTGCAGTCGCATTTTCACGCCGGTATCTCGGCTGACGAGATCGAGCAGGTATTCCATCTCAAGCGCGCGCAGCCGACGCTGCAAGCGTTTACGGCCCTGTTCCACGGCGGTTCCGACGGCGTTTTGATCCGTCTGCTGGTGCTGCGCGAGCTCGCGGCCGACACCAGCACCTCGGCCTTCTCGCGCGCCGACATCAACAGCAAACTGTCGTACCTGATTCCCGAATCGCTCGAAACCGTGCTGATGCGCCTGCGCTCGCACGGCCTCCTGGCGTGGGACGCCCAGGCCGCCGTGTACCGCGTCACGCCCATGGCGCGCAACGTCCTGTCCGCGCTCGACACGCTGCTGTCGATGGGCGCGGCCGACGACGAAGCTGAAATGGGCTTCCTGCTCTCGCAAGTGGCCGGTGCCCAGGCGGTGGGCGGCGTCACTGTCGAACAGCTCAAGCATCTGCTGGGGCGCCTGGTCGACCTGACCGAAGAATTCCGCGATGCGATCGCCTCCGGCTCCGAATTTCGCCTGCGCACCTCGCAGGCGAAGTGGCACATGGCCTGCGACTGGGTCGAGAAGGGTTCGCAGATCCTGCGCGCCATCACCACCGACGAAAAGGCCGATTCGGCCACCCACAAGGCGGCGCAGGCCATCGGCCGCGCCCAGAGCGCGCTGCTCAACATGCAGGGCATGTTCTCGCGCGCGCTCAACCAGATCGAGCGCCAGCGCGTGCACCTGGGCCAGTCGGGCTTGTCGACGACCGACGTCAAGCGCTGGCTGCTGGCGCACGACGACCTGGCCTCGCTTGCGCAAGGCGCCATCGACCGTCCCGTGATGCCGATGTTTATCACGCCGGCCGAAATGATCGACGTGGCCGAAACCGAACTGCTGGTCGAGCGCCACGCGGTGCTGGCCCAGGCCGGCTTGCCGGAAGGCCAGGACGCGCCGCTGACCGTCAACGACGCGCCGCCGATGCAGGCCGAACTCGACGACTGGCTGGCGCGCCTGGCCGATTTTGCGAACCTGGGCAACTTCCCCAGCTTCCAGGAAGAGGGACCGAAGACGGTGCCGATTCAGGATTCCCTGCTGCCGGCCAGCTTTGCCGTCGCCTCCTACCGCGCCTCGATGCTGCCGCTCCTGGGCGACGCCGCCGAAGCGAGCCTGCAGGGCGCCACCGCGCAGCTGGCGCGCCTGCCGATCACCTTCACGCCGACCGACGACATGGTCAAACTGAACGACCCGCACGTGGCGGCGATGTCGATCGCCTCCCTCACACTTGATCTCGATCTGAACCTGGAAAGCGGACCGCTTGATGAATGACGACTCCCAAATCCTGATTGCGCGCCTGCTTACGCACCAGACGCTGCGCCGCGACGACAAGATGATCAAGCGCGTGCTGTCGGACGAGATCTTCCGCGCCGAAGTCGACAAGCGCCTGCTCGAGTCGGGCTTGAAATTGATCGACAACGTGTATGCCGATCACGTCACGCTGGCGCTGCACCGCGCCGTGGAGCCGAAGATTTTCGGCGCCAAGGACATTTGGCAGAACAATAATTTCGGCCTCACGCGCGACGGCGTGGCGCTCTTGGTGGTGCTGTGGGCGCAGATCATCCTGCCCAAGCGCGAACGCCAGGAGACGCACCAGCACGCCGACGACGACCAGGACGACATGTTCGACAAGGACAAGCCGATGCCGCGCGCCGAAGACACCTCGATCGGCATTTCGTACACCGCGCTGCTGTCGGACTTCGGCGACAAGCTCGGTAAAAAGACGCGCATGGACATGAACCTGGGCGCGCTCTCGCGCATGGGCTTCATCGAACGGCGCGGCGACGTGATCCTGGAAGGCCCGCTGCTGGACCTGCTGATGGATACCGACGTGCTCAAGGAACGTATCATCAACGGCGCGCTGGCCGATGTCTTCAAGCGCGCTCCCGCAGCCATCGCAGTGGCGCCCGACGCCGACCCTGCGCTCGATACCCCAACCTGAGGCTCGCCATGTTCCACATCAAATCGCTAGAACTGGTCCATTGGGATTACTGGCAGCGGATCAAGAACATCCCGCTGGACGCCAAGATCATCACCATCGCGGGGCAGAACGGCTCCGGCAAGACCACGCTGCTCGACGCGCTGCGTACCCTTTTCGGTCTCGATTGCTCGATGGGCCGCACCTACAAGCACTACGCGCGCCACTCGGGCCAGCAGACTGCCTGGATCCGCGCCGTGGTCGACAACAAGACCGTGGGCCGCCAGCTGTCGAACCGCCCGTTCCGCAGTTCCGGCTTCTTCAGCGACGATGAAGTCACGCTGTTCTGCCAGATCCAGAAGAACGGCGGCGACTGGAAGCGCCAGTACCTTATGCGTCCGGGGAATATCCAGATCGAGGAAGTGACCGAAGCGTCCGACTGGCTCGGTGTGGAAAACTACCGCAAGCGCCTCGCCAACGCCGGCCTGTCGCCGGCGATGGCGAAAGTGCTGGCGCTCGAGCAGGGCGAAACCGACAAGCTGTGCGAATACGCGCCGCGCCAGCTGCTCGACCTGGTGTTCCAGGTCTTCGGCGACAAGGAAGTGCTGGACGCCTACGATGAAGCCAAGCGCCACCAACGCGACACCGAGACGGAGTTAAAGCGTTTCGAGACCGAGCTGGAAGCCTCGCGCACGAATCTGGAAGGCTTGCGCCTGCGCGTGGCCAACTACCACCAGTGGGAAGACCTGCACAAGGAACGCCGCAACCTGCTCGAAGAAGTCTTGCCGAGTCTTGAATACCACGAGGCGCGCGAGAAGGCCGGCGCCATCAGCCGCAATCTGCGCGAACAGCGCAAGCCGATGGCGCAGGCCGATTCGCAGCTGATCGAAAAGCGCAACGCGCTGGCAGCCCACGCCAAGGCGTTGTCCGACGCGCAGCAGCAGGAAACGCTGCTGGAACAGGAAGCGACCGTGCTGGCGGGCCGTCTGGCGCAGGTCAACACCAAACTCAAGCCGCTCGACAGCCTGCTCGAACAGAAGGAACGCCTTCAAAAGCTGGCCGCCGATTCGGGTGCGGACATCGCCGAAGTGTCGGCCCAGCTCGACGCCAAGGAAGACGAACTGACGCGCCAGAAGCAGGCACGCGACACGCTGGCCAACCGCATCGCCGGCGAACAATCGACCATCTCGGCCCTGCAGGGCAAGAGCGCGATGCCGGAACCGGAAGCCGTGCGCGGCATGCGCCGTGCGCTGCGCGACGCCGGCATCCCGCATGCCATGCTGTCCGATATCGTCGAAGTTACCGACGCGAAATGGCAAGGTGCGGTCGAAGGTATCCTCGGCGGGTATGCGTCGGTTGTTTTGCTCGAACGCGCCAAGGATGCGCCGGCCGCTTACCGGCTGGCGGAGCAGGAACGCTATCGCCACTTCATCGTGCCCGAATGCGTCGACGCGCCCGTGTCCAAGGATGGCAGCCTGCTGTCGGTGGTGCGCTTCTCGGCGGCAGCGCCGTCGTGGCTGATCGACCAGCTCTCGCGCATCGACCGTGTCGATTCGGTGGAGGCGGGCTTCAAGCTGTCCAAGGACGCCGAATGGATCACGCCGGACGCCTACCACCGCGAACGCCGCGGCGGACGCTCGCTGTTCGTGGAAGCGTCGCGCTACCGCTTCGGCCAGGCTGGCCGCACCCAGCGCCTCGAAGCATTGCAAAAATCCCTGCCGGCGCTGGAAGCGCAGGAAGACGCGCTCACGCTGGCGATCAGCAAGCTGGCGGCCGAAGTGGGCGCGCTCAAGGCCCGCATCGCCGGTGTGGACGCGGCCAAGGAACTGGCGGCGCGCCACGCCGAATTCGAAGAAGCGATCCGCAATACCGCGCCGCTCAAGGCCGAGCGGATGGAAGTCGGTTCCCGCCTGGGTGAGCTGCAAGGCTTGACCAAGGCCGCCACCGTGGCCCGCACCCGCGCCGACACCACCTGGCAGAACGCGCGCCTGGCGTTGTCGGAAGCCGAAGCGGGCCTGCGCCTGGGCCACAAGCGCCAGATCGAGCAGCGCGCCGAGCATGCCAAGAACCTGGTCGAGCTGCGCCGCGCCTGGCGCCATTTGCCGCAAAGCTGGCGCCGTCCGGCGCGGCGCGCGTCGCTGGTGGCCGAGCATCAGAACTCGCACCAGGTGGACCTGCGCGTCTCGTCGCTGCAGCACAGCTTGGCCCGCGACGACTGGGAACTGGACGCCACCGTGATCGATCAGTACCACCGTCTGAACGAGCAGCTGCACGGCCGCCAGACCGAGACCGACGAGCGCCGCTACCAGAACAACCGCGCGATCGAAGCGACCGGCAATGCGCGCGGCGCCTACATCGAGCGTCTGCGCTACACGATCAAGACCTACTCCAAGAACATCAAGGAGCTGGGCGAATTGGCGGGCATTGAAGTCAATGCCGATCCGGTGCGGCTGGAGAACGACGACGTGCAGCTGGCGCAGGCTGGCCTGCATGTGCGTTTCAAGTTCGACGGCAAGGACCAGATCGGGATGAACGACGGCGAAGCGTCGGGCGGCCAGCAGGTCATGAAGTCGCTGGTGCTCTTGATTGGCTTGCTCAAGTCCGAAGATGGATCGGGCGGCTTCGTATTCATCGACGAACCGTTCGCCCACCTGGACATCCGCAACATCCAGCTGGTGGGCGAGTTCCTCAAGAACACCGAGGCACAGTACCTGATGACGACGCCGCTCACGCACAACACGGACGTCTACGATCCGTCGGAGCTCACGCTCATCACCAGCAAGAAGAAAAAGGAAATGACGTGGGCGCAGCCGATCTTCGTGCTGCAGCGGCGGACCACGCCGGAAAAAACCGCGGCATAGAAAATGGCGCTGTCACCGTTAAGAGTGTACGTCGTCCTCGCGAAAGCGGGGACCCAAAGCAGGCATGCGTCGTGGCGGAGCACATGTGCGATGGGTCCCCGCCTTCGCGAGGACGACGGTTTCACTATCCACAGCTAACGGTGGCAGCGCCTGGAAAATCGTTCCCGACCGGGGACGATTTTTTTATGTCTCGTTGATTTCCTTGCGCAGCTTGAAGCGCCATTTCAGCAATCCCGCCGAATAGGTGGCGAAGTAACCGGCCACCAGCCCCAGACTCGGTGCGCTGAACGGGAAGTCGCCCGCGCTCGGCGTTGGATTGCCGCTGCCCTGGTTGGCGTAGATCGCGAACACGATATACATCAGCATCGCCAGGAACTGCATCGCGACGACCAGTCCGAGACGCGGGTTGGGCGTGAAGAAGGCGCCTTCGCGCGTCGCTTCAAAGCGCGTGAGCTTCAAACCCCAGACGCCGTACGCAATGCCGCCCGCCACGCCGGCCAGCAGCCATCCCAGCATCGCCGGATTGGCAGCGAGTTTCGCCGCCGCCACCAGCGCCAGCGCGGCAAACGCGCCCACACCCGTGTAGTGGCGCTGCATGATCGAGCGCTGGCGCTTCATCTGCGCCTTGATGCGCGAATAGACGCGCCATACAAGAACGGGAGCCAGCAACAGCAGGGCAATGGTGGTTATCGAAAGCATGGCGATCTTATTTGGAGATGGTGGCCCGCCGCCAGCGCAGCAGTCCGGTGGAATAGATGTGATAGTAGCCGGCCACGGTGGCGAAAATGAACATGGTCAGCGGGCTGCTGCCGAATGCCGGCATCTGCGCCGGTCCGTGTGCGATGTACTCGTAGGTGCGGTACAACAGGCGCGCGATGAACAACATGGCGATCAACAGGCCGATCGGCGCATACGGCGTGTAGAAATGCTCGCCGCCGCTCGACTCGAACCCGGTGCGGCGCAGCGCGACCAGTCCCAGGATCACGCCAAGCGCGACGCCGCCGCCGATGGCGGCCAGCGCCAGCGGATTGCCCAGCAGCGTTAGCGCGAAGCCGGCCAGGATGAGCGGGAAGGCGGCCGCACCGATCCAGTGGCGCCAGACGCGCGATTTCTGCCGCACCGTGAGACGCTGCACGCGCTTGTACACGCGCCACATGATGAGGGGCGCCAGGACGAGCATCACGATGTTTGTCTGGGTCATTTTGTCGTTTCCATGCAAGGGAGAGCGCATTGTAAACCACCGTGGCGGCCCGCCGCCCGGTGATCGTGGTAATGTCATTACTTCGCCATCTGGAGTGCGCCGCCATGAACCCTGCCGCCTACGATCTGCACCGGGCGCCCGATCCCGCACCGGTCGAGGAACCGCTGCCCGAGCCGTTCGACAATCCCCATCCCCATCATCCGCCGGTCCAGCACCCGGGCCAGGAAACCCCGGTCCCGGACCACAAGCCGAGCTAATCGAAGGCCCAGGTATACAGAATGTCGAGCGCGGTGTTGGTGCCGGCCTGGAATTGCAGCGTGAACTTGCTATTGAGCTTGTAGCGCAGCTTGACCAGGCTGGTGGCCGAGGTCGCGCCCTGCTCGAAACTGAGATAGGCGCGCTTGGACAGGCGTTTGCCGACCGTGACCACGGTCGTCTCCAGCCCCTTGGCCTGCGACAGTCCCAGTTCGTCGACCCCCAGCGTGCTGGCGATGCGCGACTGAATGCCGCCACCCTTGCCGCCGCCCAGCAGCGCACCGGCTGCTGCGGCCAGCACGCCGGTTTCGTTGCCCGATACCGCTTCCATGCCGTGGCCCAGCACCAGCCAGGCCAGCTTTTCGCTGTCCGGCACACTCGGCGTGGACACCAGCTTGGCGACCGGCGCCTGGGCCGTGCCGCGCACTTCGACCCCCGCTTCGACATTGGTCTCGGACAGCTGTTCGTCGTCGGGGCGCTTGCGCACCGCCAGGATGTTGAGCGAGGGATTGTCGTACGGGCCGCTGAAGGTCAGCACGCCGCGCTCGATGGTCAGGTTCTGACCGTACGCCTTGTAAGTGCCGCTCACGACCCGGATGCCGCCGTTGGCGCGCAGTCCGCGCGCGCTGCTGCGCACCCGCACGGTGCCGGCCAGCTCGGCGTCGATGCCCATGCCGCGCAGGCGGAAGGCGTCGCCCAGGTCGGCTTCCACATCGACCGTGAGCGGCATCGCTTTCGATTCCGGCTTGAGGACCGTGCCCGGCTTGGTGCGACCCAGCACGATCACGTCGTCGGACAGGGTGGGGCGATCTTGCGGCGCCAGTTCCACCAGCGCGCGGTCGGCGCGGAATTTGCCGGTCAGCTCGAACCGTTTGGCGTCGCGCAGCAGCGTGCTTTGGCCGCTGACGACCACCGTGCGGTCCGGCCGGGACAGAATCTCGACCTTGTCGGCCACCAGCTTGAGCTGCATGGTCGCCTCGCCCCCGGAGAAGCGCACATTGCCGTCGGCGCCCACGTGACCCTGGTTGCCGTCGTCGAAGTCGAGACGCTGCAGCACCAGCTGGTCGCCCGCCAATTGCGCGCGCAGCACACCGTTGCGCAGTTTGATGCCTTGCTCCGGCCAGCGCACGCCGAGCGCGTCGCCATTGACGCTGCCGTTCAAGGTCGGCACGCCAATGGTGCCGGCGCCGGTCAGCGCCACTTTCAGGCCGCCGTCCAGTTCGAGGCCGGGCTGGCCGAACAGGGGCGCGAGCCAGGCCACCGACGTCATGTCGGCGTTGGCGGACAGTTTGAGCGGGCTGGCATTCGACAGGCGGCCGTCGACCAGGTTGGTGGTGGCGTCGATGGTGGCGGTGCCGGCGCGGCTGCCGTCCAGATTGAGCTGGGTGCGCAGGGCGCCGCCGGCCAGGTCGGCGCGCAAGTCGAGCGTGCGCAGGCCCAGCACCACCGGCACTTCGGCGCCCACGATCAGCTCACCCTTTTCACGGAACACGTGCAGCATGCCGTTCAACGCCGGGGTGGCGCCGGCAGCGGCCTGCATGTCGAGCGCCCACTGGGCGCCGATGGTCAGGTCGCCGCTGACGTTGCCGCGCAGGGCAGGGGAGAACTGGCCCAGGTAGTTGACCGGCACGCCTTCGGCCGAGCCTTTGCTGGTCCAGTGCGGCCCGTCCTTGTCGAGCGACTGCAGATTGACGCTGCCGTTGGGCAGCTTGATGATCGCCTCGCGCAGGGCGATGCGGGACGGCTTGAGCAGCCCCATGACGCCTGCCTCGGGCGCGCCGGCGATGCGCAGCGCCACCGGCGCCTGCAGCGCGAATGCGTAGCGGCCCTTGTTCTGCAGCGCCGCCACGGTGCCGCTCCAGGCGCCAGCATCGAAGCCGCCTTGCACTTCACCGCTGGCGTCGATCGCCTCGCCGCGCGCGGCCAGGCGCAGCACGTGGGCGCCGCGTGTGCCCGAGCTTTGCAGGCGCGCATTGTCGACCGTGGTGGAACCATTGGTGTAGCCGGTCAGTTCGATGTCGGACACCAGCGGATCGGCCGCGCCGTGGCCGGAGCCGACGCTGGCCGTGCCCTTGATGGTCTTGATCTGGTGCTGGCCGAAGAGTTTCAGGTTCTGGCCGTCGAGCGCGGCCGACAGCGCCGGCGCCTCGGTGGAGCCGGACAGCTTGCCGGCGCCGCGCAGCACGCCGCCGAAGTTGGGGCCGAACGACGCCAGCTGGGGCGCGTCGATGCGCCAGTCCAGCGTATCGGCAGGGGTGCCGAAGCTGCCTTTGGCGGCCAGGATGTTGGGGCCCAGGTGCAGGTCGACGTCGGCGTTCGATACGCGCGCCGCGTCCGCGGTGAATTTGGCGTAGCCCCACAGCGGCGCATTGGCGAGCGTCGATGGATCGAGCGTCAGATTGAGCGCGGCGCGCCAGCTGGCGCCGGCACGTGCGCCACCATCGAAGCTGGCGTTGATGCTGCCCGGTAGCAGGTCGCCGAAGGCGGCCGGGTTGAAGGCGCGCGCGTTGCCCTTGGCCTCCAGTTCGAGCGCGCGCTTGCCATCCTTGCCTGCTGCGCTTAGCCAGGCTTCGCCGGCGGCGTGCAGTACGCCCGCGTTGGCGTTGCGCGCGGCCGCGGTCCAGCCCAGGCCCTTGGCGTCGACCTCGAAGGTGGTGCGCGGCAGGTCCATGCTGCCATACACGGCGCCGTTGGCGGTGACGGCGCCCATCAGATCCTTGCGGATCGCGCCCAGCTGCTTGCCGTCCACGCGCCAAAGCAGCTTTTCGCCGGGTGCGCCGAAGCTGCCGCGCAGTTCGGCGCTGTTGCCGCCCAGCGCCAGCGCGGCGTCCACATTGCTCACGTGCTTCGCATCGGCATTGAGCTTGCCCTTGCCCGACAGCGGCAGGTCGAACAGGCGGCTGGGCCGCAGCGCGAAGTCGGCCGCGATCTTCCATTCGGGCGCGAGGAAACCGTTGACGTTGAGGTCCGCATTGATGTCGGCGGCCGGGTAGTCGCCGAACGAGGCAGGATTGAATGCCGATGCACTGGCAACGGCTTTGAATTCGCGCTTGTCGGCCAGGCTGGCGTTGCCGGTCACGCGCACCACGCTGCGGCCGGCGCTCAGGCTGGCCTGCTTGAGCTGCACCAGATCGTTGGCAAGCGTCGCTTCTGCATCGAGGCGCATCTTCGCTTCGAGCAAATGGGCGGTCAGCGTCTGCGTGGCGCCGGCGCTGGCCAGCTTGATGTCGCCGGCAATCGCCGTGCCTTTCATGCGGCCGTGCAGCTGCTTGAGGTCGAGGCGGTCGGTGTGCAGCACGAAGCTGGCCGTACCCAGACCCTTCTCGCCGGGCGCACGGTCGATTGCGCCGCTGCCGGTGAATTTGCCGGCGCCGCCGAAGTCGATCACGGCGCCATTGAAACGCAGCGCCGACAGGTTGCCGGTCAGGTCGCCGCGCATGGCGCGCAGCGGCAGCAGCTGGCGGTCGATGGTGCCGGCCGGGCCCTGGTTCTCGATATTGACGCTGCCTTTGACCTTGCGCTCGGTATCGATGCGCGCCGCCACCGTCACCGTCAGGTCGGCCTTGGGCAGGGCCGGGTTGAGGAAGGCGGGGTCGAGGTTCTTGCCGTTGATCGCCAGCGCGCGCAGGGGCACCGCGTCGAACGGCGCGAGCGTCAGGCGCGCGTCGCCCACCGCCTTGCCCGACTGGCCGTCGGCGTCGATTTGCGTGGTCTGCAGGTCGCCGCCGGCGCGCACGCGCAGCTGGGCCGCCTTTTGGCCCGCAGGCACCACGAGCTGGGTCAGGCTGGCGGCCGCGTCGAGCTTGAACGGCTTGTTCGCTTCGATGCTGCCCTCGGCGCGCGCCTGGCCCCACGGCGTGATGGCGCTGGCGCTCTTGAGCGTCCACTTGCGCTTGTCGCCGGACAGGTCGAAACGCAGGTCGGCAATGACCGTGGTCGCGCCGGCGCCGGCCAGTGTGACCTGGCTGATGCGCGCGTCGTTGATCGACAGCGCGAACGGCGCGGCCAGCGTGGCCGGCATTTTCGCCTTCTCGCCTTCGCGCAGCGTATCCACGCGCAGCGCGCGGACATACACTTTGTTGATCGCGATCCCGCGCGTGAGGTACTGGAACGGCGACCAGTCGATGTCGGCATGCTCGATGGTGATCAGTTGCTCCGGCGTGCGGTAGACGATTTTTTCGAGCGACATGCTGCTGTACAGCGAGCCTTTGACGCCGGTGACGACGATGCTGCCGCCGCTGGCGTTGGCCACGCGCTGGACCAGCGCCTGCAGCGTGCTTTCACGGCCGCCGATCCAGTAGGCGCCGGCCAGCAGCGCGCCGGTGACGGCAACGCCGATGGCGACCCGGCGCGGCCAGCGGCGCACGGCAGGTGGGGGCGGAGTGGTGTCGGTGGCGGTCATCAGAAAGTAAATCCAAGCGAGAAGTGCAGCCGGAATTCCTTGACTGCCTGGCCATAGGCCACGTCGACATTGATCGGGCCGACCGGGCTGCGCCAGCGTGCGCCGATGCCGTAGCCGACCTTCGGTTTCAGTTCGGGGATGGTGTCGGCGGCATTGCCGGCGTCGACAAACACGGCGGCGCCCCAGGCCGGCTTGATCCAGTACTGGTATTCGGCGCTGCCGGTGGCCAGGTAGCGCGCGCCGACGGTCGCTTCGCCTTCTTTCACGCCCAGCGACTGGTAACCGTAGCCGCGCACGGAGCCGTCGCCGCCGGCGCGGAACAGGAAGGTGCCCGGCACGCCGGCCTTTTGGCTGGACGCCAGCGCGCCCGCTTCGGCGCGCAGCACCAGGCTCGATTTCGGCCCCAGCGGACGGTAGGCGATCATGCGCGCGCTGGCGCGGATGAAGCGCTCGTCGGTCAGCACCGGCAGCAAGGCGCCGCCGATGGTGGCGTTGGCCACATAGCCCTTGGTCGGCAGCAGCAGGTTGTCGACCTGGCGCTTGGTGTAGCTGAAGGTCAGCGGCAAGCTCTTGCTGCGTTTGCCGGCCTGGCCGTCCACGGTGCGCTGCTCGGTCAGGAATTCGAGTGTCAGGTTGCGCTCGCGCAGGGGGCTGCCCCAGGCGCGCTTGGCGCCCACGCGCGCCACGGCCGTCACTTCGCTCTGCACGTCGTTGCGCTCGAACGAGGCGCCAAAGCTGTCGTTGTAGCCCTTGGGCGTGGTCGGGTAATAGAAATCGGCGTGCGCGCCCTGGCGCCGCGTTTCCATGATCACGTTGCTCTTCATGCGCAGGCCGCGCACGTTCAGGTCGTCGTAGCTGACCTGGGCGCGGGCGCCCGTATTGGACGAGAAACCGAGACCGACGGCCACGTTGCGCTGCTTGTTCTCGGTCACGCGCACCAGCACCGGCAGCGTGACCGGGTTTTCCGGCGGCGGCTTCGGCTTGGCGGTTTCGCCCTCGGCCAGCGCGTCGATCTGTTCATCGAGCGCTTCGCCCGGGTCGGTGCTCACTTCCACGCCGCTGAAGTAGCCCGTATCCTGCAGGCGCGCCTGAAACGCTTGCAGGGCGGCCTCGTTGTACTCTTCGCCCGGCTTGATCTGGTTCAGATTGTTGATGATGGTGGCCGGATAGCGCTTGAGGCCATCGATCTTCAGCTCGCCGAAGCGCGCTTCGGGGCCGCTGTCGAGCACCACCTTGAGCAGCGCGCGCTGGACGTCGGGATCGACGATGGCGCTCGACTCGGTCATGCGCGCGCGCGGGTAGCGCACCTGGACCACCTGGCGCAGCAAGCCGCGCTTGGCCGCTTCCCAGTCGGCCTGGCGGAAGCGGCTGCCGACCGGCAGCGACCAGCGCTGGCGCAGGTCGGCGGCGTCGAACGGTTTGGCGCCGCCTATCGGCTCGAAGCCTTTGAGCACCAGGTCGACGTCGCCCACCACGGTCGGTGCGCCGGGATCGACGACAATGCGCGCCACCGCTTCGGCGCCGCTGGTGTCGAGGGTGGCGGCCACGCGCGGCGAATAGTAGCCCTCGGTGGCGATCAGGGTGCCGGCCTGCTCGGGCACGGCCTTGACCAGGCGCTGCAGCTGGTCCATGTCGAGGCGCGGATTGCCGCGCCAGCGCAGCAGGTCGAGATTTTGTTCGAGGAGGTCGTCGAGCGGGGACGGGGCGTCGATGGCGACACGGTAGCTGACCCCTTGCGCCTGGGCGGCAGTGGCGGCGACCAAGGTGAACACGGTGGTGGCAATCTGTGCCAAAATTCGTGATCGCCGCAGTACTCGGGCAGGGTTCAAATCGGGTATTGCGGAAAACATGTCGCTCCATTCGGGATAATGCTGGTTCATCTTACCGGAATGCCAGAAATGATGGCGAACGCTTAACGTTTTTTCACACTTTGAATGCCATGCACCAAGCCGATACCGCCCTCGTGTTGTTCAGCGGAGGACAAGATTCCACCACTTGCCTGGCCTGGGCCCTGGAACGCTACGCCCGCGTCGAGACCGTCGGCTTCGATTACGGCCAGCGGCACGCGGTCGAACTGACAGTACGCCCGGCGGTCCTGGCCGGCATGCGCGCGCTCAAGCCGACCTGGCAGGCGCGGCTCGGCGAAGACCACATGGTCGACCTGTCCGTGGTCGGCAAGATTTCCGACACCGCGCTCACCAGCGACGTCGCCATTACCATGCAGGAAAATGGCTTGCCGAACACTTTCGTTCCTGGCCGCAATCTCCTGTTCATGACCGTGGCCGCCACCCTCGCTTACCGGCGCGGCTTGAACGTGCTGGTGGGCGGCATGTGCGAAACCGATTTTTCCGGCTACCCCGACTGCCGCGACGACACCATGAAGGCGCTGCAGGTGGCGCTCAACCTGGGCATGGCAACCCGCACCAAGCTCGAAACGCCGCTCATGTGGATCGATAAAAAGGAAACCTGGCAGCTGGCGCACGACGCCGGCGGCCAGGCCCTGGTGGACCTGATCCGGCGCGACACCCACACCTGCTACCTGGGCGAGCGCGGCACGCTGCATGCCTGGGGCTACGGCTGCGGCACTTGCCCGGCTTGCGCGCTGCGCGCGCGCGGCTACCAGCAATATGCGGAGGCCTCATGCGGCTCGCCCTCCTGACCGATTTGCACGCCAACCGCGAGGCGGTATCGGCCTGCCTGGCCCACGCCGAGCAGCAGGGCGCCGACCAGTACGCGTTCACGGGCGACTTTGTCGGCTACGGGGCCGATCCGGCCTGGGTGGTCGACACGGTGATGGAGTACGTGGCGCGCGGCGCGGTCGCGGTGCAGGGCAACCACGATGCCGCCGCTACCCGCGAAGCGCGTCCCAGCATGCATTCCGAGGCGCGCGAAGTGATCGAATGGACGCGCGGCCAGCTCAGCGCCGAGCAGCTCCAGTTCCTGGCCGAGCTGCCGCTGGTGCGCGAGCGCGACCGCATGCTGTTCGTGCACGCCAGCGCCAACGACCCGCCCAAATGGGAATACGTGATGGGCATCGAAGAGGCCGAGCGCAGCCTCGGCGCCACCGACTGCCGCATGGTGTTTTCGGGCCATGTGCACGGCCCGGCCCTGTACCGCCGCACCGACGACGGGCGCATGGGCGCCCACCTGCCGACCCCGGCCAAGCGCATCCCGGTCCACCCGCAGCACCAGTACCTGGTCATTCCCGGCTCGGTGGGGCAGCCGCGCGACGGCAACAGCGCCTCGTGCTATGCCATTTACGACGACCAGGCGCGCGAACTGAGTTACTTCCGGGTGCCTTACGACCACGGAGCGGCGGCGCGCCGCGTGATCGCCGCCGGGCTGCCGATCGTGTTCGCCATGCGCCTGATCGAAGGGATCTGACGCGCGTCGATTGCATCGGGGCGCGCCCTTATGTAGACTCGTCTGACAGCGCCCCGCCGCGGGCGCAGACGGGATTGCGCCCATGGACAGAACCGACCGCAGCGCAGCAACGCCACCAGCGCCAGGATATACCTGGGCGCTGCCGGCGGCGCTCGGGCTGCTGGTGCTGGCCCTGTGCCTGGGGCTGGACTGGCAGCTGTGGCACCAGGCCCGCAACGCCGAGAACGCGCAGGCGCGCGCCGAATTCGACCAGCGCGCGCGCGAGGTGACCAACCAGCTGGCGCTGCGCGTGAACGCCTACGTGCAAAGCCTGCGCAGCGTGCAGGCGCTGTTCGCCAGTTCCGAGAGCGTCACCCGCACCGAGTTTTCCACCTTCGTCCAGTCCCAGCAAATCAATACCGAAGTGCCCGGCCTGCAGGCGCTCGGCTATATCGAACTGGTCGACCGCGCCCAGCTCGCGCGCCACATGGCGCGGGTGCGGGCCGATGGGGTCGACCCTTACGCGATCGTGCCGCCGGGTGAGCGCGACCTGTTCGCCCCGGTCACGTTCATCGAGCCGCTCAATGCGCAGACCCGGCGCGTGCTCGGTTACGACGCCTGGAGCGAAGCGGTGCGCCGGCGCACGCTGGAACTGGCGCGCGACACCAATGCCCCGGCCATGTCGGGCCAGCTGACGCTGGTGCAGGATGCCGGCAAGCCGCCCGGCGGCGGCTTTGTGATCGCGCTGCCCGTGTACCGCAACGGCCTGCCGCTGGCCACCCGCGCCCAGCGCGAGAGCGCCATCCGCGGTTGGGTGTATGCGCCGCTGCGGGCGCGCGACATGATCGCCTCGCTCGACCCGGAGCTGGCGGCCGGTCTCGATCTGGAAATGTACGATGGCGACGCCGCCAGCGAGGCGGCGCGCATGTACGGCGCGCTGGCGCCGGGCGCCCATCCCGAAATCGCGCTGCGCGCCGTGAAAAAAATCGGCATCGGCACCCACCGCTGGACGCTGGCTATCGGCGCCTTGCCCGGCTTCGGCGCGCGCGCCGGCAACGACGACCTGTATACCATGCTGGCCGTGGGCGCGGCCGCCAGCGTGCTGCTGGCGTTGCTGGCGGCGCTGCTGGCTTGGAGCGAGCGGCGCGCCCTGCTGGCCCTGGCCAGCGCGCGCGAGCTGGGCGCCGACCTCGAACGCAGCCGCCGCCAGCTGAGCAGCGTGAGCGCATCGGCCGAGCGCGCCGAACTGACGACCCGCAGCATTCTCGATTCGGCTGTGGACGGCGTGCTGGTCGACGACGGCGCCGGCCGCATTCTGGTGTCGAACCAGCGCTTTCGCGAACTGTGGAGCATTCCGCCCGAGATCGCGCTCGACGGCGACGACCGCGCCATGTGCGCGCACCTGGTGGGACAGCTGGTCCATCCCGAGCCCTTCCTGCACAGCCGCGACCTGCAAGTGACCGACACCAGCGCCCACCGCGATTTGCTGCGCCTGAAGGACGGGCGCTTCTTCGAGCAGTTCGCGCGCGCCGTGGTGCTGAGCGGCGACCAGCACCTGCGCCTGTGGTCGTTTCGCGACATCACCGAGCGCAAGCAGATCGAGCAGCGCGAGCGTTCGCACCGCCACGTGCTCGAGCTGCTGGCGCGGGGCGCGCCCTTGCGCGGGGTGCTCGACGCGGTGGTGCTGGGGGTGGAGGCGACCAATCCCGGCATGCTCTGTTCGATCATGCTGCTCGCGCCGGACGGGCGCCACCTGATCACGGGCGCCGCGCCCAGCCTGCCCGCGTATTTCAACGACGCCTTCGACGGCCTGGCGATCGGCCCGCACGCCGGCTCGTGCGGCGCGGCCGCCTTCAGCGGCGCGCGCGTGATCGTCGAGGATATCGCCCATCATCCGGACTGGGAAGCCTACCGCGACGTGGCGCTGCGGGCCGGCCTGGTGTCGTGCTGGTCGCAGCCGATCCGGGGCGGCTCGGGCCGGGTGATCGGTTCGTTCGCGATCTACCACCGCACCATCCACTACCCGAGCGCGGCGCACGTGGTGCTGATCGAGCAGGCGGCGCAGCTGACCAGCATCGCGCTCGAGCAGGCGCAAGCCGCGCAAGCCCTGCGCGCCGGCGAAGACCGCTTCCGCAGCCTGGTCGACCATGCGCCGGTGCCGCTGTGGCAGCAGGACTGGTCGCAGGTGGGCGCGGCGCTGACGCATCTGGCCGGCGAGGGCATGGACGACCTGGGCGCCTGGCTGCGCGCGCGGCCGCAGGAAATCCGGCGTCTGTCGACGCTGGTGCGCATCACGGGCGCCAACGGCGCCGCGCTTGCGCACGTGGGCCAGCATCATAAGGATCTGGCGGCGCTCACCATGGCCCAGTATTTCGACGTGCTGGGCGAACCGGCGTTCGTCGACGCCATGCTGGCCCTTGCCGGCGGGGCGCAGGTGTTTTCGTGCGACGGCACCTTCCGCCGCCTCGACGGCAGTGCGCGCCAGCACGCCATCACGCTGCTGGTCATGCCGGGGCACGCGGAGGAACTCGATTTTGTGATTGTCACCACGGTCGACATTACCGAGCGCACCCGCATCGACGCCGAACTCAAGCAGCTGGCCAGCACCGACTTTTTGACGGGGCTGCCGAACCGGCGCGAATTCATGGGGCGCATGGAGGACCAATTGGCGCGCCTGCAGCGCGACGTGGGCGAGTGCGCGTCGGTGCTGATGTTCGACATCGATCACTTTAAGAAGGTCAACGATGTGCACGGCCATGCCGTGGGCGACGCCGTGCTGCGCCACCTTGGCGAAGTCCTGCGCGGCAGCCAGCGCAAGATCGACACGCCGGCGCGCATGGGGGGAGAAGAATTCGCCCTGCTGCTGCCGGGCGCCGATCTGGACGCGGCCGCCGCTTATGCCGAGCGGCTGCGCCAGCGCGTGGCCGACTCGCCCCACGCAACCGAGGGCGGGGCGCTGGCGGTCACGGTCAGCATCGGCATTGCCGCCATCTACCCGCACGACATGTCGGCCGACGCCGCCCTCAAGCGCGCCGACCGCGCGCTGTACCGGGCCAAGGCCGCGGGCCGCAACCGGGTCGACCGCGACGCCGGCCTGGAGACGGCATAAAAAATGCGCTGTCACCGTTAAGTGTGTACGTCGTCCTCGCGAAGGCGGGGACCCAAAGCACGCATGCGTCGTTGCGGAGCACATGTGCTATGGGTCCCCGCCTTCGCGAGGACGACGGTTTCACTATCCACGGCTAACGGTGACAGCGCCTAAGAAAAAGCCGGCGCGGGCCGGCTTTGGTGAGGGGGAGGGGCGGGGTCAGGCCGCGCTTTGCTTCGGATCGCGCCGGGCCGCACTGCGGCGCGTGAGGAGCCAGACGATCGCGCACGGGATCAGGATCGGCAGCAGCAGGGGCGAGATGGAGATGGCGGCCAGCACCGCGCCCAGGAACAGGGCGGCGATCAGGACCACGCCCACCCCGGCAAACACGAGCGCCAGCACCACGGCCACAAAGATCATCACCAGCGTGCCGATCACGGTGCCGAAGACAGCGCCGACCGGGCCGTCGAAGTCGCCGTCGTCGAACACGACATGCATGCCGCCGTGATCGGTGATCCCGTTCCAGATCATCAGCGCGAGAATGAACAGCAGCAAGTAGGGCAGGGTCTTTTTCATGGCATGGCCTCTTCGGTGGCGGTGGAAACAAGGTGTTGTGTTGATGGGTTTCACTTTAGCCAGAGCGGCCGGGCGCGGCCACCGGATTGCGACAGACTGCGCTTTTGACGGGATAAACGGGGCAGAGGGGCAATACCGCTTGCGCGAATTTCTACCTTGTAAATCGCGCACCATTGCCTATACTGAATGCCTGCTTTATCGGATGGGGATTCTCATGCAATTTGTTTATTATCCAACTGACCACCTGGCATTTGCCACCTTCGGCGACATCGCGCGCCAGCTGCGCAAGCTGCTCAGCGGCGGCGGACCCAAAGGGCCACCGTCGGCGCCGCCGACCATTCCGCCTATCATCATCAACCCGTTCAGCTACCAGACGCCGGCGCCGGCCATCGATCCGCGGGTGCCGCCTGCCGGTCCGCCGCTGCAGCCGCCGCGGGCGCCCGACTGGCGCCTGTCCGCGCAAACCGCGCACTGAACCGGGGCCCGCTGCTAGCGGGCTTTTTTTCGTCCGGCGCGCCCGGCCAGGCCGGCGGGGGGCGGGGCCGCCACCGCCATCTTCACGAATCTGCTCGCGCATGTGGCCGTTGGCGCGCTGCGCCGCGCGAGCACAAACGCGTGGAAGGGCGTGGCGCCTGACCCCATGCCGGTCGTGCGCTGGCAAAACTGCAAGCCAGCTAAAATTCGACTATCATTCACACCCCCTTGGAATTTTCACTTACTTTAAGTACCTCATCATGATCGATCACCTGCCTGACCACCCTGCCGACAGCGGCGACCATCTGGTGCAGGAGCCGCGCCTGTGGCAGGGGAACGGCTGGACCGCCAAAGTCATCAAGAACGAAGACGACGAAGGCTGGGCCGTGGCCATGATCAAAGATGGCGAGCCGGAGCCGGCCCTGGTCGGCCCCTGGACCATGGGGCGCGACAAGAAAAACCCCAAACCGCTCGACACCAGCGCCTTCCACACCCTGGTCAAGACCGCGTCCGAAGTGATCCGCCGCCACGAGCAGCAATTGCACGCGATGTTGCACAAGAGCACGGTCGTGTCCGTCGGCGGCGCCGAGATCAAGGTCACGCTCGACATCGTGCCCGACGACGAGCATCCGTACGCGCTGCTCACCGCGATCGACGAAGGCGGCGACAAGATGGCCCAGGTGCGCACCGCCGCCAATTTCAAGCTGACCCCCGGCACGGCTGCCGACTGGGTCGAAAACGGCTTCCGCAAGCTGTCTTGAACTGCTAGTATTTCCCTGGTGAACTAATTCAGGGAAAACGATGGAAAGCCGCCTTCACCGCCTCGAAGAAGTCCAGGCCATGCTGCTGGGGATCGGCCAGATCTCCAACACCTGCAGCGACATGTCCGAATTTCTCGGCGCCGTGCACCGCGCCCTGGGCCGCATCATGTACGCGGCCAATTTCTATGTGGCGCTGGCCGACCGCGCCGACAACAGCGTGCGCTTCGTCTACTTCGTCGACGAGCAGGATGCCGCGCCCGACCCGCAACAGCGAGTGACGCTGGCCTCGCCCGAACAGTCGCCCACGGCCTGGGTCATCCTGAACGGCAAAAACCTCACCATGCGCCGCGCCGACCAGCACGACAAGGGCGAGGGCTGGGGCCAGGGCAGCACTGCCGAACACTGGGTCGGCGCGTCGCTGCTCGATCATCAGCACCACAGCCTGGGCGCGATGGTCATCCAGAGCTACGATACCGCGCACACCTTCAGCGACGAAGACGAGGCGCTGTTTTCCCTGATCGCCAACCACGTCTCGAACGCGCTGCAGGGCATGCAGAGCATGGACCGGCTCGAACGCGCGGTGCAGGAGCGCACCGCGCGCCTGGAGCACGAATCGGCCGAACGGGGGCGCGCGCTGGCGGCGCTGCAGGAAGCGCAGTCGGAACTGGTGCGGCAAGAGAAGCTCGCGTCGCTGGGCCGCCTGGTGGCCGGCGTGGCGCACGAAATCAACACCCCGCTCGGGATCTGCGTGACGGCCACCAGCCACCTGGTGCAGGAACTGAAGCTGGCGCGCGAAGACATGGCGGCCGGCGCCATGACCGAGGAGAGCTTGCAGCAGTTTTTCGAGATCGTCGACCAGTCGCTGAAAATCATGACCACCAATACCCAGCGCGCGGCCAGCCTGGTGCGCAGCTTCAAGCAGGTGGCGGTGGACCAGTCGTCGGACGCGATCCGCAGCTTCAACCTGAAGGCTTACCTGGCCGAAGTGCTGCTCTCGCTGCAGCCCAAACTCAAGGGCCGGCCGGTGACGGTCAAGGTCGACTGCGACGATGCCCTGCAACTCGACAGTTTTCCGGGCGCGGTGTCGCAGATCGTCACCAATCTGGTGGTCAATTCGCTGGTGCACGGCTTCGAGCAGGATCAGGCCGGGACCATCACGATCGCGGTGCGGCAGGAAGACGCGATGGTGGCGTTCGACTACAGCGACGATGGCGCCGGCATGGACCAGGACACGCTGGGTAAACTGTTCGACCCCTTCTTCACCACCCGCCGCGGGCAGGGCGGCAGCGGGCTGGGCGCCCATATCCTGTACAACCTGGTGACGGGGCCGCTGGGCGGCAGCATCAAGGTCTCGAGCGCGCCAGGACTGGGACTGCACTACAAGCTGCGCTTTCCGCGCAGCCGGCGCGCCGACAAATAACTAGTCGGGGAAGCGCTGGTTGATTTCCAGCGCGCGGTCGATGTTGGCGATCAGCAGTTCCACATAGTGCGGATCGAGATGGGCGCCGGCCACCTCGCGCAAATGGCCCACCACCTGTTCGATCGGCCATGCGTCCTTGTAGCAGCGCTTGTGGGACAGGGCGTCGAACACGTCGGCCACGGCCACGATGCGCGCGTAGGGGTGAATCGACTCGCCCTTGAGACCCTGCGGATAGCCGCTGCCGTCGAATTTTTCGTGGTGCTGGTGCGCGATCACGGCCGCCGCTTTCAGGATCGGACGCTGCGAGCCGTCCAGGATCGCCAGGCCCACGGTCGGATGCTGCTTCATGATTTCCCATTCGGCCGCATCGAGCTTGCCCGGCTTGAGCAGCACCGCATCCGGGGTGGCGATCTTGCCGATGTCGTGCATGGGCGCCGCGTGCATCAGCACCGCCGTTTCGTCTTCGGGCAGCCCCGAGGTTTCGGCCAGCAGGTGGCAGATCTGCGCCATGCGGCGCACGTGGTTGCCCGCTTCCGACGAACGCGATTCGACCACGTCGCCCAGGCGCAGGATCAGTTCGGCCTGGGTATCGGTGATCTCCTGGGTCAGCAGGATATTGTCGAACGCGATCGCCACGCCCGAGCAGAACACTTCGAGCAGCTGGGCATCGATATCGGAAATCTCTTCCACGCCCTTGAGCACCAGCAGCGAAGCCTTGCCGCTGCTGTTGGGGAAGTAGCCGACGTAGGTGTCGCCGTGCAGGCGCGAGATGCGGTTGCTGCGCGCCTCGTCGAGCTGGGCGATCAGTTCGGGGCCGACCATGTTCTCGCCGATGTCGCCGATCTGGGCCAGCACTTCGTATTCGCTCTCGCCCGTCACCAGGCTGGCGCCCGAGAGGCGCAGCAGCATGCTTTGCTCGAGACGCAAGAGCGCCACCACCTGCTGCAGCAAGCCGCTGGCGAAGTCCTTCAGGTTACGCTGCTGGAAAATGTGGCTCGATGCGGCGATCACGCGCTCGAGGCCTTCGCGGTAGCTCATTTGCACGCGGCGCGCCTCTTCCACCTTCATGATGTCGCGGTAGGCGCGCAGGGCGGCAAAGGTGGTGGTGAACAGCTTGGTGCGATCGAGCTCGGTCTTTTCCTTGTAATCGTTGATGTCGTAGTTGACGATCACGCGTTCTTCCGGCGCCTGGCCCGGCTGGCCGGTGCGCAGCACGATGCGGGTGAACTGGTTGTTCAAGTCTTCGCGCATCCAGCGCGCCACTTCCAGGCCGCTGTCCTCGCGCTCCATGACCACGTCCAAAAACACGAGCGCGATGTCGCTTTCGCGCGACAGGATCTGCATCGCTTCGGCGCCGCTGTAGGCGTGCAGGAAGGTCAGCGCGCGCCCGTCGAGACGAAAACGGGTCAGCGTCAGCTTGGTGATGTCGTGGATGTCGGGCTCGTCGTCGACCAGCAATACCTTCCAGGGTGCGAGTTTGGGCGCGTTGGCGGCGGCGAGAAAAGACATGGAAATGATCCCAGAAGGTAGTCGAATTGATTGTAGTACGATGCCGTGTTATTGACAACAGGCAATATTCAATGGCATTTTGGCCGATTTGCGTGCATTAATGGCAATGCATTGTCGTTTCAATCATAGAAACGCTGGCAGCTTTGACAATAAAAGCTGCGCCGCCGCGACACGCCCAGATGCCCCTTCAGAAACGGGATGTGGCAGCGTGGGCAGACCGATTTGGTGTGCGCCAGCCAGTGCTGCTTGAGCACGAAGGCTTTTTTCCATGCCAGGAAATCGAAGCTGTACACGCGCGCCTGCTCGACCAGCTGGCGCAGCTTGGGCGCGGGCAGGGCGCCGATGCGCGACAGCGGATGCAGGCGGATCCGGAACAGCACCTCGTTCTTGATGATGTTGCCCACGCCGGCGAAGATGGTCTGGTCGAGCAGGGCGTCGCAGGCCAGCATGGCGGGCGCCGCGCGCAGCTTCTTGCGCGCCAGCGCCGGGTCCCATTCGGGCGCCATGACGTCGGCCCGCCAGTCGTAGGCGGCATCGAGGGCGGCCTCGATCTGGCGCACCGAGCAGGCGTAGAAATTGAGTTCGCTGCCGTCGGTGAATTGCAGCGACAGGCGCGGCGCGCTGTCCTTGCGTGCATCGATGCGGTAACTGCCGAACAACATGAAATGGATGCGCAGGGCCGTGCGCGGCAAGACGATCAGGAACTGCTTGCCGAAACTGCGCACCGCGCGCACGCGCTGGCCGGCCAGGCTGGCCAGGTCCACGGTGCGGGTATTGCCCTCGGCGCGGGCGATGGTTTTGCCTTTGAAACGGGCCGCTTCCTCGCGCAAGATGACAATCGACGGACCTTCGGGCATGGGCTTTCCTCCTGTCCCGACATTTTGTGCGGGAAAGGCCGTCCCCGGTGTGCGCAGACTAACAATTCGATACAAACTGGGGACAAAGGCCCTCTGGCCGCCCCGAAAATATGGCGTATATTGTAAGCATCACCGCAAGAAAGGAACGACCATGACTACCCTGATCCGGCGCGCCGCGCTGGCCGCCATGCTGACCCTGGGCGCCGCCGGCGCCATGGCGGCACCGGCCACCGTGACCTTCGCCCAGCCCGAGCAGTTTTCGGACGTGCCCCGTTCCGCCTGGGACCGCGAGCGCATCCTCAAGCTGCTGACCCAGCACTTCGACGTGCTGGCCGCGCGCCTGCCGGCCGGGCAGACGCTGACCGTGGAAGTGCTCGACCTCGATCTGGCCGGGCGCACCATGCCGACCGCGATGAGCAATCCCGACCTGCGCGTGCTCGGCACCGGCGCCGACTGGCCGCACATGCGCCTGCGCTTCTCCGTCAAGGAAGGCGACCGGGTCGTCAAGAGCGGCGAAGACAACATCAGCAGCATGAGCTATCTGGAGAAGGTCAACCGCTACCTGAGCGGCGACACCCTGCGCTACGAGAAGCAGATGCTCGACGACTGGTTCAAGGAACGCATTGCCGCCAACTGAGGCGATGAAAAAAGGGCGGCGCGCGCCGCCCTCGCTTCCATCTCGATTATTTCTTGTTTTCTGCCCTGCGCATGTTCGCGATCGGATCCTTGACCGTGTAGTCGGACGGGATGGCGAACAGCGCCGCCGCCGGTTCCTCGCGCTTGATGCCGGCCAGGCGGTACACCCGTTCGCCGCTGCGCGGGTCGCTGTGCCTGGACAGCAGCGTCACCTGCAGTTCGGGCGCATACCAGGTCTCGGTCGACACCACGATGGCATTGCGGTTGCCGATCTCGCCGGCCGGGATTTCATAGCTGCGCAGTTTGCCCTGGGCCTTGATGCCGTCGATCTCCTTCGTGCCCAGGTCCTTGGTGCTGGCCTTGGCCGCCCACTTCGCGTCGCCGAAGGCGCCCGCGAGCAAGGGGCCGAAGCGCTCGGCGCCGGCCAAGGGCTGGCCCTCGGCCATGTCGCGCGCGACGCGGATGCGCACATCCTCGCGGATGCGCTGGCCGTCCTCGCCCTCGCTGCGTTCGATGCGCTTGACGAACACCTGGTCGCCTTCGGCCTTGCGCATTTCCTCCACGTGCATGCGGGCCCGTTCGCCCGCCGCCCGCGCGCGTTCGCCCGCGGCGCGCGCCACGTCGCCGGCCGCTCTGGCCCGTTCGCCGGCCATGCGCGCGATCTCGTCGGGGCTGCCGATGCGGGTGGCGGTTTTTGCGTCCGGGCGCAGGATCAGGGTGGTGCCCGCCACCGCGTCGCGGATTGTCACGATGCGCGTCGCGCCGGCTGCGTTGCGCATTTCCTGGCGCGTGCGGCCGGCGCTGTCGCGGTAGCTCATCGAGGTGCTCTTGTTGGCGATCTGGTTGCCGTCGGCCAGCGTGTTGGTCTGCTCGCTGATCACTTCGGCGCTGTAGGGTGCGTTCTTGACGGTGCGGCCGTGGGCGAACATCAGCGGGCCGGTGAAGGCCGCATGGTCGAACGCGGACGCATCGGCGCCGTCGATGATGATCCGTTCGTGCACCACGTGCGGGGCGCCGCCCTTGTCGCCGGGCGCGCCGGCATCGTCGTCGAATGGCAGCGCGAGCGGGGCGTCGGCCAGGGCGGCGGCCGGGGCGAAGGCGATGGCCAGCAGCGTGGCCAGCAGCAGATGCTTGGTATTCATGGGGTCCTCTTGTGGTGGAAGTGGTACGGGTTAAGGCAGCGAAATCAGTCGCAGGGCCAGCGGCGCGCCGTCGGCACCGACGAGCATTTCAGCGCGCACCGAGTCCCCGGCCTGTTCCGGGTCCACGGGCAGTCCCAGCGCGGCGAGGGCGGTGCGCGGCACATCGGCTTCGAGCACGCGCGGATCGGCTTCCTGCTCGATGCGTTCTTTGGACTGCAGCGCGACGAAGGCGGGGCCGTCGTCGAACGCGGCGCCGGCCATGGCGGCGTTGGCGCCCGGCGCGGTGTGCAGGCGCGGCGCCATTGCCAGCAGCAGGGCCGCCGCGGCCAGGGCGGCGGCGCCGCCGGCGACGCGCCACTGACGCGGCGAGAGCGCGTGATACCAGCGGCGCGGCGGGAATTGCTTGGCGAAGGCGTCCATCAATTCCTTCTCCACGCCGCGCGGCGCGTTCTGTGCGGCCAGGGCGGTGCGCAGGCTGTCGAAGGGGGCGGCGAGAAGCGGGTCGCGGTCGGTGTCGTCGGGTGTCATGGTCATGCCTCGTTGATCGTGGTGGGGCGGTGCAGCGCCAGGCGCTTGGCCATCGCGGCGCGGCCGCGCGACAGGCGCGAGCGGATGGTGCCGATGTCGACCTGGCAGATTTCGGCGATCTCCAGGTAGGACAGCTCGTGCAGTTCATACAGGATCACGGGATCGCGATAGTGGGGCGGCAGCAGCGCGATGGCGCGCCGGACCTGCTCGGCCAGTTCGTCGCTGAGCAGGCGCGCCAGCGGTTCGTGGCGTTCGCTGGCCTGCTCGGCGTCATCGTCTTCCTCGTCCGGTTCCGGGAGCGGCAGTTCCAGGTGGCGAGGATGTTCGTGGCGCAGGATCAGATTGCGGGCCACGCCGAACAGAAAGTGGGGCAGGGCGCCGCGCAGGGGATCGAAGCGCAGCGAGTCGGTGAGCAGGCCCATGAACACTTCCTGGACCACGTCGGCGGCGGTGTCGGGCGAGCCGCAGCGCAGCAGCGCGAAGCGGAACAGCGGGCCCTGGTGGCGCCGGTACAGGGCCTGGAAGGCGGCCGCGGTGCCGCCGCGCATGGCGCGCAGCAGGTCGGCGTCGGAGTCGGAAGTGGCGTGGGTCGTTGTCATGGTCGGTGGTCTCTACACCTATTCCACCCTGGCCCCCCAAAAGTTCCAACTTTCAAACCGGGGTCAGACCTCAATTCTGCAATACCTGAAAAATTGAGGTCTGACCCCGATTTTATTCGGCGCGGCACCAGTGCGACCGTCAAAACGTCTGGTCCAACCGGCGCGGTTGGAGAAAATTTGGCCGTCGTGGCCGCTGCCCAACCAAAAAAAGGGTCTGACCCCAATTCTGCAACAATTGCGAAATTGAGGTCTGACCCCGGTTAGTCGATCCAGTTGGCGCGGGGGAATTTTGTGCGGAAGTCGTCGGGCATCGCCACCACTTCGCTGGTCTTGTAGTTGTAGAACACGAAGCCGGATTTGGCCATCGCGATCAGCTTCTTGTCTTTCGGCCGCGTGATGCGGAAGGTGATGTCGCCGCCGTATTTGTTGAAATCCATGACCCCCACTTCGAACAGCAGCTGGTCGCGCGCGTGCGCTTCGGCCCGGTAGGTCGTGGCCAGGTCGGTCACGATGATGCCGGTGCCGTCGCGCTCGCTTTCGCGGACGCCGAATTCGTACAAGAAGCGCGCCCGCGCTTCCGAAATCATCGAAATCATCGAGTCGTTGCCCAGATGGTTGGCGCCGTTGATGTCGGTCACCCGCACCGTCAGCGGCGTCGTGTAGTAATACTGTTCTTCTGGAAAATCAAGCTGGAGTCGTGCCATGGGTTTCTCGTCGTGTCTGTCGTCAGGTTGGCCGGCTTTGGCCGGCCGTGATGCGGCTGCCTCGCCCGTCCCTATTGTACCGGCTCGCGCAGGCGCGTCTTGCGCACCACGCCGTCGGGGCCGAACAGGATCACGAATTCGGCGTAGCGCCCGCCCGGCCGCGGCAGCTGGTACAGCCAGACCTGGTAGCCGCTGTCGAACGATTGCACCTGGGTGGCGCCGAGCGCCCCCTGCACCGCGGCGCGGCTCGACTGGCCGGCCACGACCGCCGCCAGCGCCCCGTCCCGCCCCAGCGTGGCCGCGGGCGGCGGGGCGCTGGCGCACGCGGTCAGCAGCGCCGCGGCCAGCGCTGCGGCCGCTCTCATGGCGTCTCCATGTAGTCGAATTCGAGCACGGTGTCGTCCGGCCAGCTGCGGTCCCACAGCGGCGCGTAGTAGCTGCGCTCGAGCAGGACCTGGCAATCGCAGAACGGCAGGCTGGCGCGGGTCTGGGTGCCGCCCGCGTACAGCATGGCCAGCGGCAGGGCCACGCTGCGCGCGCCATGGCGCAAGGTCACGCCGAACAGGGGACGGTCGGCGAAGAACAGGTAGTTGCCGTCTGGCGCGCCGCAGACCTGGTCGGTATCGGTGAGCAGATCGGACAGCCAGCCGAACAGGGGCGCGCTGTTGGAGATGAGCCCCGCTTCCATCCCGACCCGGCATTCGAGCCGCAAGTCGCCCAGGCGGCGCGTGCCGGGCGCCAGGCCGGGCGTGGCGACCCAGGCGCGCCAGGTCATGCTGTCGCCGCGGCGGTCGGCCACCACGGCCGCGTCTTCGCGCCAGGCCTGGGCGTCGCGCGGCAGCACGAAGCTGATGTCGGCGTCGAGCGCCAGCGGCAGCGCGACGCTGTCGCCGGCCACGCGCAGGCGCACGCCATCGAGCCGGGTTTGCGGCAGGCGCGGCAGGAGGCGGAAGCGCAGGGTGGCGGCCGGGGCATAGGCATGGTCGCGCTCGAAGCGGTCCATGCCCTTGATCATCTTGCGGTACGACTTGTCGACCGGATCACGCACGAAGGGCACGCGCACGGTGGGAATAGGATCGGCGCCGTGCGCCAATCCTGCAAGAAACGAAAGTAAAACAATAGCAATGTAATTTCGCAAGCGCGTTGTCGAAATCATATGCAGGCGGCCGTCACCAGTGGCGTGGCCGTCCCGTGTCGATGTGCACGAACTGGGAATCGGGATAGTAGCCGACGCCGCCGCCGTTCGCTTGCAGCGCGGCCTTGTGCAGGGAGGCCAGATCGCGCCCCGGCATGCGGATATCGATCGCCTTGCCTTCGATGTGCATGCTGTGTTTGGCCACGCCACCTGTGTTTTCGTGCAGCATGGCGTTCGTTTCCGGAGACCGATAGCCGGAGATCACGTGCAGCACGTCGGTGCCGCCGAAACGCGCGCTGACCCGGTCCAGCAGCAGCAGCAGTTGCGGATCCATGGAGGCGACCGCGTTGTTGCGGTGGTCGCGCAGCAGTTTATTGATGTCGGCCATGGCTTCGGGAATGAAATCGCCCTCGGCCCAGAAGACGCTTTTGATGCTTTCCCCCGTGTGCGTGTTGTACAGGCGCAAGACGCGTTCGTGCGGCGCGGCAGCGGCGGCGCGGGCGACGGCGGGAACGGTCAGGGCGGTGGCCAGCACGGCCGAGGTTTTCAGGAAGGAGCGGCGGCGGTTCATGGCGAATCCTTGCGCGTGTTTCTCAAGGGTCCATGATACTGCCGTACGCCAATCCGCGCACGAAATTGCGTGCGGGAATGGAAGAGCCGGCGCAAGCAAGCACGACAATTCTCTCCGAATGTTGCGTGGATGTGACGCGCCGAAAACCACTTTTCCATAGCGCAAACAAAATTTGCTTTGGAACCTTTGCTGAAAATACAAAGATTCCACGTTATTTTTCCACCTATTTAAATTGATTCTTTTGCTATAGTCTTTGGCACTGTTTTTATCGTAGTCAGTCCACCAAAGGGTAGCAGAATGAAAATAATGAACCAGAGACTCTCCCCGCGCCGCGGCGCAACCATGTTCGGCATGATGGCATCGCTGCTGTGCGCCGCCCCGGTGTTTGCAGACACCCTCACGTTCCAGACGCTGGCGCCGGCGCCGTACGACAGCGGCACATCGATCGCTGAGTCGGGTTACAACATGCTGTTCGTGGAAGGCCCGGTGGCCGCTTCGATGAATCTGGTCAGCGGTGTCGGCACCGTGATCGACGGCAGCGACCCGTTCAGCTGCGATATCACCGGCTGCCCGTCGGGCAGCAATGGCAATTACCTGGCCATCCTCAATGACGGCGGCGTGCAGTTCAGCCATCCCGGCATGCTCAACGGCTTTACCATCAGCGGTCTCAACTTCGCGTTCGTCGCGCCGCTGCCGGTGGGACCGGGCGACTACGGCCAGATGGTCCTGACGGGCACCAACTGGCACGGCGACACCGTGTCGACCAGCGTCGCCTTCCCGGGTCAGAACAATAACGGCCAGTTCATGTTCGGCGCGGCCGCCCTCGACGCTGCCTTCCGCGGCAATGTGTTCACCAACCTGACCATCAGCGCCTGCATCTACGATGCCAACAACGTGTGCAGCAATTCGGTCGACAGCCCGGCATTCAACCTGGCCCAGTTCGCCATTGACGACGTGGTCCTGAACGCGGTGCCGGAACCGGCCTCGTTCCTGCTCGCCGGCCTCGGCCTGGCAGCACTGGGCGCGACCCGCCGCCGCAACCGCCGTTCGACCTCCATCTGATCGCAAGGACCGCATTCATGAATCTTCGCCCTGTCTCCGCAGCCGTCGCGCTGCTGCTGTCCACGCTCGCCGTCACGGCCCATGCGCAGGAAGCACGCCGTTCCTACATCGTTCAGCTGGCCGACAAGCCGGTCGCCACCTACACCGGCGGCACCGCCGGCCTGGCGGCCACCAAGCCAGCCGACGGCACCCGTCTCAATGTCGAGGCGGCCGATGTCCAGAACTACATCAACTACCTCGAGACCAAGCAGGCCAGCGTCACCGCCACCGTGCCGGCCTCGCAGATCACGCACGAATACAAGGTCGTGTTCAACGGCTTCGCGGCCCTGTTGACCGACGATGAAGTGCGCGCGCTGAAAAAGAACAGCGCCGTGGCCAACATCACCGCCGACTCGGTGATGCAGCTCGATACCAACTACACCCCGACCTTCCTCGGCCTGGACGCCCCGGGCGGCCTGTGGTCGCAACTGGGCGGCAAGGCCGGCGCCGGCGAAGACATCGTGATCGGCATCGTCGACAGCGGCATCTGGCCTGAAAACCCGGCCTTCGCCGACCGCATCGACAATGACGGCAATGCCAGCCACAGCGGCGCAACCGTTGTCTACGGCGCGCCGCCGGCCAGCTGGAAAGGCACGTGCGTGACCGGCGAAGGCTTCGCTGTCGCCAACTGCAACAACAAGCTGATCGGCGCACGCTACTTCAAGAGCCCGACCCAGACCCTGCACTGGACCGAGTTCCTGTCGGCGCGCGACTCGGTGGCCGGTCCTGAAGGCAGCGGTGGCCACGGCACGCACACCGCCAGCACCGCCGGCGGCAACGCGAACGTGATCGTCAACAACAACGGCCTGGTGCTGGGCAAGGTGTCCGGCATGGCGCCGCGCGCCCGCGTGGCCGCCTACAAGGTGTGCTGGACCGACGGCGCGACCGGCAAGAACGGCTGCGCCACCGCCAACAGCGTGGCCGCGATCGAGCAAGCCGTCAAAGACGGCGTCAACGTGATCAACTTCTCGATCGGCCCGACCGCCGGCGGCGGCTCGTTCAGCGAAGCGACCGAAGTGGCCTTCCTGGGCGCGGCCAGCGCCGGTGTGTTCGTCGCGACCTCGGCCGGCAATTCCGGTCCGACCTCGGCCGCCCCGGCGCCGACCGCCCACATCAGCCCATGGCTGACCTCGGTCGGCAACTCGACCCACAACCGCCTGTTCGTCGGCGATGCCGTGCTCGGCAGCGGCACCACCATGACCGGCGCCTCGTCGAACGCCCAGAGCGCCTACGCGCCGCTGATCCGCTCGCGCGACGCCGGCTTCGATGGCGTGGCCGTGACCGACAACCTGCTGCGCTGCTTCGGTTCGACCGATTCGGTGGCGGCGCTGCTCGACCCGGCCAAGGTGAGCGGCAAGATCCTGGTGTGCGACCGCGGCGCCAACGTGCTGGTCAACAAGAGCGCCAACGCCAAGGCGGCCGGCGCGGCCGGCGTGATCATCGCCAACGTGACGGGCGGGGCCGACACCATCATCAACCAGGCCCACTCGCTGTCGACCGTGCACCTGAAAGCGGTGGACGGCAACGCGCTCAAGGCCTACATGGATGCCAACGTGGGCAGCGCCACCGCTTCGCTGGGCAACCTGCGCGGCGTGGTCGACGCCACTGTGGCGGCGCCGCAGATGAACGGCAGCTCCTCGCGCGGCCCGAACGTGGCCAACGCCAACATCATGAAGCCTGACCTGGCAGCGCCCGGCACCGACATCCTGGCCGGCGTGACCGCCGACCTGACCCGCGCGCAGCGCGATGCGGTCGCCGCCGGCGCTGTTGCGCCGACCAACTGGGCGTTCTACACGGGCACCTCGATGGCCAGCCCGCACATCGCCGGCATGGCTGCGCTGCTCAAGCAGAAGTATCCGAGCTGGACGCCGGCGATGATCAAGTCGGCCCTGATGACCAGCGCCCAGATGACCAAGCCGGACGGTCAGAACGGTTCGGTCGCCTGGGACGCCACCGCGCGCACCACCGGCACCCTGCCATGGGGCCAGGGCGCAGGCCAGGTCACGCCGAACGGCGCGGCCAATCCGGGCCTGGTGTACGACGCGACCGAGATCGACTACGCGCGCTTCCTGTGCGGTATCAACGCCGGTGTGTATTCGGCCGCGACCTGCACCGCGATCGGCACCATCCCTGCCTACAACCTGAACCTGGCATCGATGACCGCAGCGAACGTGCTCGGTTCGCTGACCCTGACCCGCACCGTGACCAACGTGGGCGCCACCACGGCGACCTACAACGCGACCGCGACCCTGCCTGGTTACACGGTCGATGTGCAGCCGCCTAGCCTGACCATCGGCGCCGGCGCCAAGGCCACGTTCAAGGTCAAGCTGACCCGCACCACCGCGCCGCTCGACACCTGGGTGTACGGACAGCTGGTCTGGTCGGACGGCGTGACCAATGTGCGCAGCCCGCTGACCGCGCGCGGTTCGGCCCTGTCGGCACCTGCAACTGTGTACGCCGAAGCGGCCACCGGCAGCAAGGTGTTCACCATCGGTACCGGCTTTGCCGGCGCGCTCACCAGCGTGAAATCGGGCATGCTGCCAGCGGTGCAGGAAACCCGCACCGTCGGCGCTGCCGGCACCAACAGCACTGCCTACACCGCGGCTTGCCGCGCTGGCGGCGGCGCCGGTGTCAACGTGCACAACGTGACGATCCCGGCCGGCACCATGGCCGCGCGCTTCTCGCTGTTCGATGACGACACCGCTGGCGGTTCGAACTCGGACCTCGATCTGATCGTGGTCACGCCGGCCAACACGCTCGTCTCGAGCGGCAACGGCGGCTCCAACGAGCGCGTTCAGCTGCTCAATCCCGCCGCCGGCAACTACAAGGTGTGCGTGATCGGTTATGACCCGCTTGGTGGTTCGGCCGAGTACAAGCTGTCGTCGTGGGTGCTGGCGCCAAACGTCATCAGCGGCGGCTTCAAGGCCACCCTGCCTGGCGTGGCCTACATGGGCGGCACCGGTTCGGTCAGTATCGGCTGGTCGGGCCTGGCCGCTGGTCAGCGTCACCTCGGTGCGCTGCGCTATGTGGTGGGCGGTGTCACGCAGGGCATGACGCTGGTGGAAGTGAACACCAACGATCCGCTGCCGCAGTTCGACACGGGCCGTTCGCCGTCGTCCGCACTGGCTGACTAAGCGCAGACAGATCGCTGAACTTAGCGAAGTAAAGGCGCCCTGCGGGGCGCCTTTTTTTATGCGCTGTCACCGTGAAGTGTGGACGTCGCCCTTTTTTCATGGCCCCACGGGCATGGCCGCATTGAGCGCGGCGATCGCCTTGATGGTCGCTTCGGCGACGTAGCCGCACCAGCGGCGGTCGCGCGGCCCGGCGCGGCCGGCCTTGACGCGCCCGCCGCCGCCGAGCTTGTCGCTGAGATCAGGCTGGTCGGCGCGCACCAGATCGTCGCGATAGAGAACGGCGCGGCGCACGGCGCCGGCGTCCGCGGCTTCGCCCTGCCAAACATCGTCTGGCGCCGGCTTGCCGGCAGCGGCCAGCGCCTCGCGTTCGGCGATGGCGGCCACGCTTTCGACGCTCAGGCCGGTGGCGTCGATGCCGCGCCGGTGTTTGCCGCGTGGCGTGCGGCGCAGGATGTGGCGGCGCGTATCGGCCAGATGCCAGCGGAAGTCGCCCGGCGCGCGGATCCACAGCTCGCGCCAGGCGTTGCGCACGGTCCCGGTGATGTGCAGCAGCAGCTGGCGCGGCGAATACGCCTTGCCTTGGAAAATGATCTGGTCGCCGCGCACCTCGGCATGCCAGGTGTGGCGCCGGTATTCGAAGCGCAGGCAGGTGCCGGCCGGCAGAAACAGGCTTTTCCATTGGTAGCCGCGCGCGGCTTGTTGCGCGGCGGCGGGATCATCGCAAGCGGCCTTGACGAGCCAGGCCTGCAAGGCTTCTTCCACCACCGCATCGAGCATGCGCCCGTCGCCGCGAGCTTGCAGCATGCGTAACACGGCGTCGCGGGTGGTGGGGGGGATCTCAACCTTCGTATACACGAACATGCTCGCCTCCTTCGGTTCCGTGTTTGACACCGCCCCCGTCGGCGGGTTCGGTGCCGCCGGCGGCAACGCGCTAAACGAGCAAAAACGTGTATACGGGCGGTGAGCGCACCCGCCCCGCGCGTGGCGGCGCTTGCCGGGCGGACAGTCACGCTGACCCCGGCAAGGACGATCGACGAAGGCGGCAAAGCAGCGCTGCGGCCGCTGCTTGACACGGGCGGCGCTTACCGGAGGGACGGTCGTACCAGCCCGGATAAGTCAGATCAAAGGAAAGAGGAGAGCAGCGCTGCGACCGCTGCTTGACTCGGGTCGCGCATGCCGAGCCCTGGCCCGGATAAGTCAGATGAAGGAAGAGAGGAGAGCAGCGCTGTGGCCGCTGCTTGACACGGGCCGCGCTTGCCGGATGGACAGGCGCGCTAGCCCGAATAAGTCAGATCAAAGGAGACAGGAGAGCAGCGCTGGCCGCGCCCGTGCACCGGCGGCGCGTGTGCGAACGCCGGCTCGCCCGGAAGCGTTTAATCGCGGAAGGAAACCTCAGCGCGCCAGATTCGCGCCGCCACCTGCGGTGCAACGCCCTGCGTTGCACACCGCACCCGGATCGACCACCACCGAGCAGGTCGACATCATGCCCGACTTGACGTTTTGCGCTTTGCGTTCGGCGCTGTAGTCCGCAGCCAGGCGCGCCACCTTGGCGGCGTCGCCGCTTTTGGTGGAATACGCGAGATAGCTTTCCGGTCCGCCGCATGCCTTGTGGCCGACCGCGATGGTCTTGCACTGGGCGTTGCTGTCGCAGGCGGCGGTGCCGATTTCGGCTTGCAGCTGCTGCATCAGGCCGGCCGGCGCAGCAACGGCGGGGGCCGCTGCCACAACTGGCGCCGGCGTTGCGGCAGGGGTGACGGGCGCCGGTGCGGCGACGCCGCTGCAGGCGGCGCCGAAGCTGGCGAGGAGGGCGGCGCCGAGCAGGCGCAGCAAGATGGGGGAGATTGTGGTTTTCATGGGCCTATGATCCCTGAGCCATGCTGCTTTGGCAAGCGCCACACGCCTGGCTCGGCCTTCGCAGCCATGGCAGCTGCCATATTTGCTGCCACGATAGCTGCCACGATAGCTGCCACGATAGCTGCCACGTTAGCTGCCATGCTCGCTGCCGATCACGTCGAGCGCGGCCAGCTGCGCCGCCAGGAAATCGAAGCAGGCGCGCAGGCGCGGCGCCATGTGACGTGCGCTTGGCACCAGCAGGTTCACGGGCAGCGGCGCCGGTTCGTAATCGCGCAGCAGGCGCACCAGCGTGCCGTCGGCCAGATGCGGCGCCACCTGGTACGACAGCGGCCGCCCGATCCCGCGCCCGGCCACCACCGCCATCAAGATGGCGTCGATCTCGTTGACCGACAGGCGCGGATTGAGGCGCACCAGAACCTCTTTACCGCCGTGGCGGAAGCGCCATTCGGTGGCGTTGGCCGCGCCCGCATTGAAGATCACGTCGTGCCGATCAAGCTCGTACGGCGTCACCGGCGCGCCGCGCGCAGCCACATACGCGGGACTGGCCACCAGAATGCGCCGCACCTGTCCCACCTGGCGCGCCATCATGCCGGTATCGGCCAGCGGGCCGATGCGCACCGCCAGGTCGATGCCGTGTTCGATCAAATCGATATTGCGGTCGTTGAACACCAGCTCGACCTGCAAGTCGGGATGCTGGTCGAGAAAGGCGATGACGGCCGGGGTCACGTGGCGCCGTCCGAACACGTGCGGCGCCGTGATGCGCAGCTTGCCGCGCAGCGGCGCGCCTTCTTCCTCGCGCACCGCATCGTCGTAATCGGCCAGCACGCGGCGCGCCATCTCGGCCAGGCGCAGTCCGGCATCGGTGGGCGCCAGCCGGCGCGTGGTGCGCTCGACCAGGCGCAGGCCGACCCGGTCTTCGAGCGCGGCCAGCGCACGCGTGACAGCCGGGGGCGAGCGCCGCAGCCGGCGCGCGGCGCCATTCAGGCTGCCGGCGTCGAGAATGGCGACAAATACCAGTAACTCGTCGAGGCGGTCCATACATTCTTCCACGAATTGAAATAATGATTTGCAGAATACCAGTATTCACGTCGATTGGTGGAAGCGATAGCATGCGGTTTTCTCTCACAAAAGGAGCACCGCCATGCATCATCCGAACCTGACCCTGCACGGCGTTAAGCTGTCCGGCCACGTCCACCGCGTCGAACTGCTGCTGCGCATGCTGAACCTGCCTTTCGAATTCGTCAACGCGCCGGCCGACGTGCGCGCCGGCGCCGCCTTCCGCCGTCTCAATCCCCTGGGCCAGATCCCGGTGCTGCAGGACGGCGCACTGACTGTGGCCGACAGCAACGCGATCCTGGTTTACCTGGTCAAGCGCTATGCGCCGGGCAGCAGCTGGCTGCCGGAAGACCCGGCCGGCGCGGCGGCGGTGCAGCGCTGGCTGTCGATCGCCGCCGGCGAAGTGAACTTCGGCCCGGCCAGCGCGCGCGCCGCCGCCCTGTGGAACGCGCCCTGCGACCGCGAGCGCGCCGCCGCCATCGCCGCGCGCCTGCTCGGCTTCATGGAGGAGCACCTGGCCAGCCGTGCGTTCCTGGCCGCAGCCCATCCCACCATCGCCGACCTGGCCTGCTACAGCTATCTGGCGCACGCGCCGGAAGGCGGCATCGCCACCGACGGCTACCCGGCGCTGCAGGCCTGGCTGGCGCGCATCGAAGCGCTGCCCGGCTTCGTGCCCATGCCCGCCTCGGTGCGGCCATCATGAACGGGCCCTTTCACCAGGGCGAACTGGCGGCCCAGCACCTGGCCGGCGTGGTGGCCAATGGCGGCGGCATCCGCCCCTTCATGCCGGACCAGCACCGCGAATTCTTCGCGGCCCTGCCGTTCATGCTGGCCTCCAGCGTGGATGCGGACGGCGCCGTGCGCGCCCATGTCCTGCACGGCGCGCCCGGTTTCGTGCGCACGCCCGACGACGTGACCCTGGAAGTCGATACACAGCTGCGCTTCGCGCCCGGCAGTGCGCTCGGCATGCTGGGAATCGATCTGTCGAACCGGCGCCGCAACCGTGTCAATGGCGTGGTGCGCGCCAGCGCGCCGGGCAAGCTGGTGCTCGAGGTGCGCGAGAGCTTCGGCAACTGCCCCAAGTACATCACGCTGCGCGATGTGGCCCCGGCCCCGGCCCCGTCGGCGCCGGCACCGGTGCACGCGTTCGACGGTCTCGATCCCGCCGCGCGCGCGATCGTGGCGCGCGCCGACACCTTCTTCATCGCCAGCGCCGGCGGCGCGCACGGGCTCGACATCTCGCACCGGGGCGGCCCGCCCGGCTTCGTGGGCATCGACGGGGCCACCTTGCAGGTGCCCGACTATCCCGGCAACCGCTACTTCAACACCCTGGGCAACCTCGTGCTGGACGCGCGCGCGGCCCTGCTGTTCATCGATTTCGACCGCGGCGACGTGCTCGAGCTGCGCGGCAGCGTGCAGATCGACTGGAACGGGGACCAGCGCAGCTGGCGCTTCGCCTGCGCCGGCGGCACCCTGGCACGCGCCGCCCTGCCGCTGCGCTGGAGCCTGCACTGATGGCCTGCCGCACGCACTGACAATTGCTTGCGTATAATTGCGCCAAGCCGCAGTCCGGCTTTTGCGCTACCATGGGCAAGCCGGTGCCGCTCGCCCGCGGCCGTATCGTCGTCCGCGCTTTCACCTTGAAATGGGCTTTTAGCATGCCAACAGATTTGACATCGACCCTGACGCCGGTCAGCGTCCCCGTATCGCAGCGGATCCGCGAGCGCCTGGTCAAGAGCAAGACGCGCTTCCACGCCAACGACAACATCGCCCCCTTCATCGAACCGGGCGAACTCGAGGCGCTGCTCGACGAGGTCAGCGCCAAGCTGCAGGGCGTGCTCGAGAGCCTGGTGATCGACACCGTCAACGACCACAATACCCAGGACACCGGACGGCGCGTGGCCAAGATGTTCATCAACGAAGTGTTCGGCGGGCGCTATGTCGACATGCCGCCGGTGACCGAATTCCCCAACGCGGCGCGCTTGAACGAGCTGATGATCGTCGGCCCCATCACCGTGCGCAGCGCCTGTTCGCACCACCTGTGCCCGGTGATCGGCAAGGTCTGGATCGGCGTCATGCCCAACGAGCACTCGGCCCTGATCGGCCTGTCCAAATACGCGCGCATCGCCCAGTGGATCATGGGCCGCCCCCAGATCCAGGAAGAAGCCGTGGTCCAGCTGGCCGACCTGCTGCAGGAAAAAATGCAGCCCGACGGCCTGGCCGTGGTCATGGAAGCGGACCATTTCTGCATGCAGTGGCGCGGGGTCAAGGACATGGACGCGAAAATGGTCAACAGTGTCATGCACGGCTCCTTCCTCAAGGACCCGAACTTGCGCCGCGAATTCCTGTCTCTCATCAAACGCTAACCGGAAGACCACCATGCTCGTCAGACTCCTGTACGCCAGCCGCGCCGTCGGCGATAGCCAGAATGCGGTGATCCACGACATCATGCAGCAATCGCATGCGCACAACCCGGGCAACGGCATCACCGGCGTGCTGTGCTACAGCGACAAGGTCTACATGCAGGTGCTCGAAGGCGGGCGCGCGGCCATCAACGCGCTGTACGCCAAGATCCTGCGCGATCCACGCCATACCGACGTGGTGCTGCTGCATTATGAAGAAATCGCCGAACGCCGCTTCTCGTGCTGGACCATGGGCCAGGCCAACCTGGCCAAGCTCAATACCTCGACCCTGCTGCGCTTTTGCGAAATCCCCGAAATCAACCCGCACGCCATGTCGGGCAAGCATTCGCTGGCCCTCATCGACGAACTGATGGCCACCGCCACCGTGGTGGGCCGCGCCTGAACGATAAAGCGCTTTGAGATTCGGATGGGAGGTGCTACTTTGCTCCTTCCCTTCCGCTCGAAAGGCGCTGCCATGTCCCGTACGACTCTGTTGTCTCTGCTGCTTCTGCCGGCCGCCCTGGCCAGCGCTGCCGAATCGCCGCTCCACAGCGCCGTCGCACGCGACTACGACAGCAAGCTCGCGCCCCTGTTCGATTACCTGCACCGCAATCCCGAACTGTCGTTCATGGAAGCGAAGACCGCCGCGCGCATGGCCGCCGAATTGCGCGACGCCGGCTTCGAGGTGACCGAAGGCGTGGGCAAGACCGGCGTGGTGGCGATCCTGAAAAACGGCGCCGGTCCCACCGTCATGATGCGCGCCGACATGGACGGCTTGCCGGTCGAGGAAAAATCGGGCCTGCCCAACGCCTCCAGAGTCATCCAGAAAGACATGAGCGGGCGCGAGGTGCCGGTGGCCCACGCCTGCGGCCACGACGTGCACATGACGACCCTGGTCGGCACCGCGCACCAGATGCAGGCGCTCAAAGGGCAGTGGAAGGGTACCCTGATGCTGGTGGCCCAGCCGGCCGAAGAGCGCGTCGGCGGCGCGCGCGACATGATGGCCGACCAGATCTGGAAGCGCTTTGGCAAGCCCGATTACGCGCTCGCCATGCACGTCTTTTCGGGCATCGAAGCGGGCAAGATCAACCTCGACCCGGCCCCTTATTCAGGCGTCGACACGCTCGAAATCAACATCCCCGGCATCGGCACCCATGGCGCCTCGCCCCACACCGGCAAAGACCCGGTGGTGCTGGGCGCGCTGATCGTGATCGCCCTGCAGACCATCGTCTCGCGCGAACTGGGACCGCGCGAGCCGGGCCTGATCACGGTCGGCTCCTTCCATGCGGGCACCAAGCCGAACATCATCTCGGATCTGGCCAAGCTGGAATTGACGGTGCGCTCGGAAAGCCCGGCCACGCGCGAGCTGCTGCTGGCCGCCATCAAGCGGGTGGCGGAAAACACGGGCCGCGCTTACGGCATGCCGGAAAACCTGCTGCCGACCGTGAAAATGACGGACGATCCGTCGCTGCCGGTCATTAACGACACGGCGCTGTCGGCGCGCATGCGCAAGCTGTGGACCGACAAGCTGGGCGCCGGCATCTTCGCGTCCGACTTCAAGCGCACCTCGATGGTGGCCGAAGACTTCGGCAACTTCACGCGCGAACCCTATGTCCCCAGCGTCTATTACACGATCGGCGGCACGCCGGCGCCGCTGCTGGCGGCGGCCGCCCACGGCGGCGCGGCGGTGCCGGGCAACCACAGCCCGATGTTCAAGGTCGTGCCCGACGTGTCGGTCAAGACCGGCGTGGAAACCGGCGTGATCGCGTTGCTCGACCTGATGAAAAAATAGGGCGCCGGCCGCTCAGGCTTTGCGCTGCTGCAGGAACCAGTCGAACAGGCCGGCCTCGCCGTAGGCATGGACCCAGGCGTCCACGTGCCCGCCTTCGGGCAGCACCGTGTACTTGACGTTGCCGCCGGCCGCCTTCAGCGCGGCCACCATGCGCGCCGATTCGTCTTCCGGCACCGCGTCGTCCTTGAGCCCATGGAATACCCAGGTCGGAATGGCCCGCATGGAGCCGACCGCGCGCGCGATGCCGCCGCCGCAGATCGGCGCCACCGCGGCGAAATACCGGGGATAGCGGATCGCCAGATCCCAGGCCCCGTAGCCGCCCAGCGACAGCCCGGTCAGATACACGCGGCTGCGGTCCACCTTGTACTTCTTGAAGGCGTCGTCGAGCAGGGCGCGCAGCGCCAGCGCGTCCCAGGCTTCGTCCTCCGGCAGCTGGGGCGCCAGCACGATGAACGGGAAGGCCGGGTCCTTGTCGGCGATGGCCGGCGGGCCCCAGGCCTTGACCTTGTTCAGGTCCGTGCCCCGTTCGCCGGAACCGTGCAGGAACAGGATCAGCGGGGCGCCGGCGGCCGGGATTGTCGGCGGCACGAAGGCCAGGCAGGGCAGACGGGAACGGAGCGTGGAGATCATGGTTGTCGCGCGCGTGGCGGCCAGTGCCGGCAGGGCCAGCGCCAGGCCGGGCAAGGCCAGCAGGGTGCGTCGTTTCATGGTGTGTAAAGAAGTGTGAACGGCTTCGATACTAACATGCAAAATGTGTAAGCAAACCGCAGGTCCATTGCCTTGCACTCGGCTTGCGATGAATAATTGTGACTCGATCAACCACCCCCGGAGCCACGATGAAACCCGCCACCCGTCTCATGTCGCTTGCCTTGCTGCTGGCCTTCGCCACCCAGGCCGGCGCCGGCCCCCTGCGCGACCGGCTCGAAGCGCGCCGCGCCGCGCGCGCCGCGGCCGAGGGCACGCTCGACGACGGCTACACGGGCGCCGCGCGCCAGAACCTGCCGCACGGCGTGCGCCTGGTGCGCGACGTCGCCTACGGCGGCGACAAGGCGCAGCGTTTCGACGTGTATGTGCCCAAGGGCGCGGCCAATGCGCCGGTGATCTTCATGGTGCACGGCGGCGGCTGGAAGCACGGCGACAAGAAGATGGACGCGGTGGTGGAAAACAAGGTCGCCTACTGGTCCCGGAAAGGCGTGATCGTGATCTCGACCGACTACCGCATGCTGCCCGACGCCGACCCGGTGGTCCAGGCGCAGGACGTGGCCAGCGCCATCGGCGTGGCGCAGGAGAAGGCGTCCGAGTGGGGCGGCGCGCGCGGCAAGTTCATCCTGATGGGGCATTCGGCCGGCGCGCACCTGGTGTCGCTGCTCAATTCGTCGCCGCAGCTGCAGGGTTCCGCGCGCTGGCTGGGCGTGGTGGCGCTCGACAGCGCGGCCTTCGATGTGGAGATGATCATGCAGGGCCGCCACATGCGCCTGTACGACGAACCGTTCGGCGCCGATCCCGCGTTCTGGCGCGCCGCCTCGCCGTATGCCCAGCTCGCGCGCGCCGGGCAGCCGGTGCTGGCCGTGTGTTCGAGCCGGCGCGACGATTCGTGCGCCCAGGCCAACCGCTACGCCGACAAGTTCCGCCAGCTGGGCGGGCGGATCGAGGTGCTGCCCCAGGATTTGACCCACCGCGCGATCAACGAGACGCTGGGGGAAGACAGCGCCTACACGCGCGCCGTGGACGGCTTCATCGCGTCGCTGCTCAAATAAATCAGCGAGCAGCCACCCCGTGGGGCACTAGAGCCCACCCGTCGCTCAGGGCGTCTGGCTCGCGATCCAGTCGGTCAGATCGCGCCCGAACACCCGCAAGCGCGCCGTCTCCACCTGGCGCTTCTTGTACGCCTCGTGGCTGGCCGGCCCGGTCAGGGTGCGCTCGTGGCTCGCGCGGTCCATCAGCTGGATTTCGTATTCGAAGAAGAAATCGACATCGTGGTCCTCGGCGTCGGCCGGCACCGCCTCCACGCCGTGCAAATGGATCATCTTGCGCAGCGTGACCTGCAAGCTGGAAAAGCCCGTGCCGCTGTGCGGATTGTCGCTGCGCGTCTGCGGCTGCGACAGGGCCAGCAATTCCTGGTCCATGGTTTCGAACAGCTCGGCCGGATAGCGGCCGGCGCGGTCGATCAGGCTGCGGTACTTGGTGAAGACCTGCTTGGCCGCGTCCAGGTCGAGCAGCGTGTTGCGGGTGCGCTGGGGATCGACGTTGGTCACCGACAGCAGGTGCGCGCGCTGCAGCGCGTGCAGCGCCAGCAGGCATTCGAAGCGGGTCGCGAACACCATGCGCACGCCCAGGTGGTCGTAGATGTCGGCGGCCAGATAGGCCGCCTTTTGCAGCAGCTTGAGCAGGATGCTGTTGCGTCCCTTGTGGCTCTTCTTGTCGTAATGGAGCAGCGGCAGGCACACCTCGCCGTCGGTCAGGAAGTACTGCTCGCCGTCCTTGTGGATCACTTCGTCGAGACTGGCGAACACCTGTTCGCGGATGGCGTTGAAGTGGCGCAGTTTAAGGTCGCTGTCGATGTAGAAGATGCCGTGCATGACCTTGAGCAGGGCGCACGACCACATGCGCGCCACGTCGCCGCTGCCGGCGCGCTGCGACGCGTACACCAGCAGCTGGACCGGGTCGCTCGCGTGCCGGACCTCGGGCGGAATCAGGTCGGCCTGGCCGGGTGCGAGAAAATGGGAAGTGATGAACTCGACCGCTTCGCGGTGGCCGCGCAGGATGCGGGCCTGGGTCGCCGGCTGGTCCAGGTCGAAGCCGTATTCGCGCGCGAACTGGCGCGCGTCGTGCAGATTGCGCAGCGCCAGCGCGGAAAGGTCAATCGCCGACATGCCACTGGTGATGGCGTTCAGGTAGCCCCAGTTCAGCGAGAACCTGTGCTTGCTCTTGAGCGAAGCGATATGGTCGGTCATGGACCCTTGCGCGCGGCGCGCCGGCTTATTTTTTGGCCGACAGGCAGGTCTTCATGAAGGCTTTGCGCTCGTCGCCTTTTTTGTCGGTGGCGTCGGCGTTACAGGTCTTCATTTTTTCCTGCTGGGGCGTCATTTTCTTTTCCGGCTTGGCCGACAGGCAGGTCTTCATGAAAGCCTTGCGCTCGTCGCCCTTCATCTCTTTGGCGTCGGCATTGCAGGTCACCATCTTGCTTTGCTGGGCCGATTTGGGCGCAGGCGCGGCGGCTTCCGGCGCGGCGAATGCGGCGCTGCACAAGGTCAGGGCGGAGACCAGAGCGAACAGTTTTTTCATGGCAGGATCCTTGGTGAAGTAAATGGGCGTGCAACTGTTTTACTATACGGCAGACCAGCGCGCTTGCATCGACTATTTACTTCGCGTAACACGAAACTGCGGCATGGGCGCAACGCTAGCGGATCACGTCCAATTTGGTCTTCTTGCCGCCGCGATAGGTGTAGAGCGTCATGGCCGGGTTGTTGAGGTCGCCGTACCGGTCGAACGAGATCGCCCCTGTCACACCCTGGTAATGCAGGCGTGCCAGGTGCGGGACAAAGCGGGCCGGGTCGGACGATTTGGCCGCCTGCATGGCCTGGGCCATGACCATCACCGCGTCGTAGGCGTAGGGCGCATAGGTTTGCAGTTCGAGGCCGAAGGTCTTGCGGTAGCGCGCCGTGAAGTCGGCGAAGGCGCGCTCGCCGTCGGCGCCCACGCCGCCGGCCACCGCGCACAGCACCTTGTCTTCGCCCAGGCCGGCGCCGGCGAGCTGCGCCAGCTTTTCCGAGCACACGCCGTCGCCGCCCATGAAATGGATGTTCAGGCCGAGCGCCTTCATCTGCAGCAGCATGGGGCCGGCCACGGCGTCCATGCCGCCGTAGAACAGCAGGTCGGGCTTCTTGCTGCGCACCTGGGTCAGGATGGCGTTGAAGTCGGTCGCCTTGTCGGTGGTGAACTGGCGGGCGACGATCGCCACGCCGGGATCGGCGGCCCGCACGCCCTTGATGAATTCGTCGGCCAGGCCCTGGCCGAAGGCGGTGCGGTCGTCGATCACGGCGATGCGGCGCGCGCGCAGCTTGAGGACGGCCTGGCTCCCGAGGGTGCTGCCGACCTTGCCGTCGTTGGCGACCAGGCGGAAGGCCGACTTGAAGCCCTGGTGCGTGTAGACGGGCGTGGTGGCGGACGGCGTGATCTGGGCGATGCCGGCGCTGTGATAGATCGTCGAGGCCGGCACGGTGGTGCCGGAATTGAGATGGCCGACAACGCCGACGACGCCGGCGTCGACCAGCTTCTGGGCCACGGCGGTGCCCTGTTTCGGGTCGCCGCCGTCGTCTTCGGCCAGCAGGACCAGGCGCACCGGCTTGCCGTCGATGGAAAAGCCGCGCGCGTTGAGGTCGTCGACGGCGAGGCGGGCGCCGTTCTCGGTGTCCTTGCCCAGGTGGGCGCCCGGCCCGCTGACGGGCGCGGCGCTGCCGATTTTCACGACCTGTTCGGCCGCTGCCGCGTTCAGCGGCAAGGCGGCCAGCGTCAAGACCATCCCCAGCAATCGGCGCATGCGCACGTCTCCTTCTGCCAATGTTTTTCAATCGGGGTCAGACCTCAATTAAAAAATGTTTTTTAATTGAGGTCTGACCCCGGTGTGGATTGTAGCTGCGGGGGAAGGGGCGGGGGGAAATCGTTTGACAGGGTTTTCTTAAGTAAATACTATTGTTGCGATTGGAAGGGCTTCCAATTTGTTGCGGTCTCATCTAACAAGAACGACAGGAGAGTGACATGCAGAGACGATTACACTGGTTGGCGGCCTGCGCCGCAGCCTTGCTGACGGGCGCCTGCGCGGCGCAAACGGCCTTGCCGGGCAGGGTCGAGGCGGAAGCCTTCGCCTCGATGTCCGGCGTGGCCACCGAGGCCAGCCTGGACGCCGGCGGCGGTCAGGACGTGGGCTGGATCGACAGCGGCGACTGGATGAGCTACGCGGTCAATCCCGCCAGCGCCGGCTGGTACAGCGTCCAGTACCGCGTCGCCTCGGCGGGGGCCACCGGCCAGGTGGTGTTGAGCCAGAACGCGAAGGACATCAGCGCCGTCACCGCCATCCCCAACACGGGCGGCTGGCAGAACTGGACCACGGTCGCTTCGCGCGTCTATCTCAACGCGGGAGCGCAGCAGCTGGCCGTGTACGCCAAGGGCGGCGGCTTCAACCTGAACTGGATCGCCTTTGCCGCCGAAGCGGGCCCCGTCGCGCTGCCCGGCATCCGCCAGAACGGCGCGTTCTGGGTCGACACGGCCGGCAGGCGCGTCAACCTGCGCGGGGTCAATCTGGGCAACTGGCTGCAGCTCGAGTTCTGGATGATGAACCAGGCGATGTCCAACAGCGCCGGCACCATCAACGACCAGTGCACGCTCGAGGCGACCCTGACCAGCCGTTTCGGCCAGGCGGAGAAGGAGCGCCTGATGGGCGCCTTCCGCGATAGCTGGATCACCACCCGCGACTTCGACCTGATCAAAAGCCTCGGCATGAACGTGGTGCGCGTGCCCTTCAACTACGCCCTGGTCGAGGATGAAACGCGGCCCTACACGCTGCGCGCCGACGCCTGGAAGCACCTGGACTTCGCCATCAACGAGGCCGAGAAGCGCGGCATGTATGTGATCCTCGACCTGCACGGCGCGGTCGGCGGCCAGGCCGGCGCCGGCGAGCAGCACGATGGCTGCGTGGGAGCGGCCCAGATGTGGACCAACAACAGCTACCGCGACCGCACCAAGTGGCTGTGGGACATGGTCGCTTCGCGCTACCGCGGCCGCACCGCGGTCGCCGCCTACGACCTGCTCAACGAACCGTGGGGCACCGACGCGGCCACCATGGCGTCCTTCGCCTACGAGCTGGCGGGCGTGGTGCGCGCCAAGGACCCGGAACATGTGATCATCCTCCCCGGCCACAACAGCGGCATCGACGCCTACGGCAATCCGAACGCGCGCGGCTTGTCCAACGTCGCGCTGGGCATGCACTTCTATCCGGGCCTGTGGGGCTGGAACGAGGTGCAGGGCGCGCAGAACCAGGCCAATGTGCACGCCAACTGGCTGCACTGCAATGCCAGCGGCACGGGCGAATCGTGCGACTGGAACGCGCGCATGACGGGCCTGGCCACGCCCTTCATCATCGGCGAATTCCAGCCCTGGGCCCTGACCGGCAGCTACGGCGGCCAGCTCACGCGCAAGACCTATGACATCTACAACCAGTACGGCTGGGCCGGCACCAGCTGGGCCTACAAGACGGTCAGCTTCGCCGGCTCGAACGGCGACACGGGCAGCTGGGGCTGGGGCGTGGTGACCAACCGCAGCAATGGCGGGACGATGGGATCGATCAACGTGAGCACCGCCTCGACCGCCCAGATCGAAAGCTATTTGCGCGCCTTCGCCACCCAGGCCCTGGTGCGCAACGAGAGCGTTGCTGCCTGGATGAACTGGACGCCGACGGTCGGCAGCCGCATCGAGGCCGAGATGTTCGCCAGCCACAAGGGCATGCGCATGGAAACGACCAGCGACGCCGGCGGCGGCTTCAACGTCAGCTATATCGATAACAACGATTCGATGAGCTACCCCGTCAACGTGCCGGCCGCCGGCTGGTACAAGCTGCAGTTCCGCCTGGCCAGCGCCACCACCGGCGGCCAGTTCGCGCTGGGGCGCAACGGCACCGACCTGGTCACCGTCAATGTGCCGAACACGGGCGGCTGGCAGAACTGGCAGACGGTCGACGCCTCTGTCTATCTGAGCGCGGGCCAGCAGGACTTGACGATTTTCGCCAAGGTCGGCGGCTGGAATATCAACTGGTGGCAATTGAACCGGCAATAGCGCTCGGCGCAGGACAAGCCTTACCGGGAAGGCAGTCGATGGTCGGTGACGATGACCAAGGTCAAGTAGGCAAGACAAGCCGGGGCGCAGGCCCCGGCTGACCGCTTAGGCGGCCAGGCGTTCGACCACTTCATCGCACCATTGCTGGGCTTGACGGTCGTCGTTGCGCGCACGCAGGAAGGTGTAGCCGGCGTGCAGCGCATCGTTGGTCAGATGGCGGTTGTTGCGGGCGGCGATGGTCAGGTATTGCAGACCGCGCTGGTCGCCTTCGTCGAGCAGGATGCAGCCCAGGCTGTAGGCGGCGCGCGGGAACGGTCCGCCCGGCTGACGCAGCAGGAATTCGAGCACCGGCTTCGCTTCCGCCGCGGTCTGGAATTCGGCCTTCAGGCGCGCCAGTTCCTGCAGGTCCACCAGCGACAGCGAGGCCAGCGCCACACCGCGCAGCGCGTCCAGGCGCGCCAGCGAGCGTTTCACGTAGCGGTTGCGCTCGGCCCAATCTTTTTTCTCGGCATTCCACCAGGCTTGGTCGAATTCGTTGGCCAGATGCTCGGCCAGGCGGCCCAGCAAGGTGGCGGCCGCGCTCTTTTCCAGCGCTTCCGGCAGCGCCGGCTTCTGGCCCAGGGCTTCGATCCGTTCACGCAGGCAAGGGTGGGTGTCGTGCACGCCCGATTTTTCTTCCCATGCCGCTTTCAGGCGTGCGCGCGTGGCCCATTCCTGGTGGCTCATGCGGAACGCCGTGCTCATCGACTGGTACGGCATGAACACGGGACGCTCGCGCGTATCGGCCTGGGCGTACAGGGTCGACCAGAAATTGTTGTGGAACCAGGTCGCCAGGAGATTCAGGCGCACCAGCGCCGCGGCCGTCACATCCTTGCCGGCCACGCGGCCGGCCACGCGGTCGGCGGCGAACTCGTCCTGGCGCGACAGCACGAAGGTATAGGCATTAAAGTACGGCATGAAGGCGCCCAGCACGCGCACCAGGGTGGTGTGCACCAGGGTCGCGCTCTCGTCCGCTTCGAGCCGTTCGTGCACGGCGCGCATGGTGCGCCGCTGACGGTAGATCCAGGCGTGCACTTTGCCGTGGGCGGCGGCCAGGTGGGCGTATTCGCGCGCCACGCTGGCCATGGTTTCGGTGGTGCTCTGGCCGAACAGGAAAGGCAGGCCCAGCATGAGGTAATTGGTGCTCGGGCCGATCAAGCCCCAGCGCGGCAGCTGGGCCACGCTGGCATTGTATTCGGTGTCGACCAGCACCCAGTCGATGCGCGGACCCTTGAGCTTGGTCTGCATCTTGTCGAGCATCTTGAACAGGACCGGCGCTTCCGAGCGCGTCACGGGCCGGCCGGCCGGGGTCGGCAGCGGGGTCAGCATTTCGCGCAGCAGCACATAGGCCACCGGCAGCAGCAGCAAGCCGACCATGCCGGCCAAAAAGACGGTGCGGTTCATGCCGAACTGCATGAGGTGGGTCACGGCATAGCCCCATACCAGGGTCAACAGCGCTAGCGCGCCGAACAGCGCGGCATAGGCGACGCAGCTGAGCAGCAGCACCTTGGTACGGAATGCGCGCGGCGAATTGGCCGACTCCGTTGCGAGGCGCTCGACCAGCCAGCCAGTTTCTTCGTCGTCCACCGGGACCTCCTGAATTGCGAATCGGCGATTTTACCTTGATGGTGAAAAATACAATACATGCAACGTTGTTTTTTTGTGAAAACGGGGTCATTTGTAACAAATCTTACATTCCAGACGACCCCGCGCATTGCATCCGATCAATATTACTCTATTTCAACTTGAGCGCCTCCTGCAGTCCGGGCGTGAATTGGGCCCCTTGCTTGACTTGCGCGGTCGAGGCGCCGAGAGTGGCGCCGATCGGCTCGGCCCGTCCGCCCAGGCACTTGGCCAGGAAGTTTTCGGCCACCGCCTGGAAGGCGATGTTGTTGACCGGGCGCGCGAAGCCGTGGCCTTCGTCCGGGAACAGGACGTAGGTGACCGGGATGTTCTTGGCCCGCATCGACTCGACGATCTGGTCCGACTCGCGCACGTTCACGCGCGGATCGTTGGCGCCCTGGCCGATCAGGAGCGGGCGGCCGATCTTGTCGGCCGCGTACAGGGGCGAGCGCTCCTTGAGCAGGGCGCGGCCGGCCTCGGTGGTCGGATCGCCCATGCGCTTGTAGAACTGCTGCTTGAACGATTCCCAGTAAGGGGGAATCGTCTCGAGCAGCGTGAACAGGTTGGACGGGCCCACGATGTCGACCCCGCAGGCGAAGCGCTCGGGCGTGAACGCCATCCCGGCCAGGGTCGCGTAGCCGCCGTAGGAGCCGCCCATGATGGCCACCTTGTCGGCGCTGGTCACGCCCCTGGCCACCGCCCAGTCGACCGCGTCGAGCAGGTCGTCGTGCATCTTGCGGCCCCATTGCAGGTCGCCGGCCGAGATGAATTTTTTGCCGAAGCCGGTCGAACCGCGGAAGTTCACCGACAGCACCGCGTAGCCGCGGTTGGCCAGCCACTGGTGGTAGCTGTGGTAACCGTAGCCGTCGCGCGCCCACGGGCCGCCGTGCACGAACAGCACCATCGGCACCGGCCCTTTGGCGCCTTTGGGCAGCGACAGGTAGGACACCAGCGTCATGCCGTCGCGCGTCTTGATTTCATGGTCTTGCATGGCCACCAGCGGCGCGCCTTCCAGTTCCGGGCGCGCCACGAACAGCTTGGACAATCGCTTGCCGCGCCGCTCGTACAGCCAGGTTGAGTAGGGCGTGCTGACGCGGTCGATCGCGACGATCCATTTGTCGTCCGCCTCGGTGCGCGAGACGATTTCGAAGTTGCCCTTGGCTTCCCGCTTGAGGTAGGCCAGGTCGGCCTTGACGGCCGGGTCGAGCGCGATCTGCTCGCGCCGCAGGTATTCCAGTTCATAGGCCTGGGCGCGCCCGGTCCTGGGATCGTACATGGCGGCGCCGATGTCGGCCCGCGGATCCTGGGCGACGACGCTGAACTGGCCGCTGGCCACGTCCTGCGCCACCAGCGCGGCCGTGTCGCGGCCGCGCGAATCGGTCCAGTACAGCAGCTTGCCGTCGGAGGTGAATTCGAGCGGGTTGGTGGTGAGCGCATCGTCGAGCCCTACCTGGATGGCCGGCGTGCTGTCGGCCTTGCCCTCGTTCCAGCGGTAGTAGTCGGTGCCGCCGTCATCGCGCGATTTGGCGGCCAGGCGCAGGTGCAGGTCTTCGTCGGCCACGAAATCGGCGTAGCCATCGTTTTGCTGCACCAGCGTCAGCTTGCCGGTGGCCAGGTCCAGGCTGTGCACGTCGTGCCACTTGGGATCGCGGTTGTTCACCCCGATCAGGATCCGGTCCTTGACGTTGCGGCCCACCTTGACCACCTGCACCCGGGTTTTTTCGAACGGGGTCAGGCTTTTCTGTTCGCCCGTGTACACGTTGACCGCGTACAGCAGGAAGTTCTCGTCGCCGCCCTTGTCGTTGATGAACATGAGCGACTTCGAATCGGGCGACCAGAAGGCGGTGCGGATCGGGCGCGCTTTTTCGGACGTGAGCGGGCGGCCCTGGTTCGGCTTGTCGAGCGGAGCCACCCACACATTGAGCACGCCGTCGCGCGGCGCAATCCAGGACAGCCATTTGCCGTCCGGGCTGATGCGCCCGGCGGTGCGGGTCGGGTTGCCGAAGAATTTGGCGCGCTCGATCAGGGGGACGGGGGCGGGCGACTTTGCCTGCGCCACGACGGGCAGGACGGTACTGGCAGCAAACAGCAGGACAAGACCGGAACGGATCATGAAAACCTCGCGTGGTTGTGGACAGGTGGGACAGCCGCCAGTATGCATGCGTTTTTGATAAGCGAGGAGGGGCGATGCGACTATATTTTCAGGCCGGCGATCCGGCCGCGGCGCGCGCGGCCATCAACGCTTCGAACGCCGCCGGCGGCACCGGTTTGCTGAACAGGAAACCCTGATAGGCAGGGCAGCCATGGTGTTGCAGGAAGACGCGCTGCGCCTCGGTCTCCACCCCTTCGGCGATCACGTGCAGGCGGAAGTTGCGGGCCAGGTCGATGATCGTCTTGACCATCACCGCGTCGGTCGGATCGGTGCTGATGTCGCGCACAAAACTCTGGTCGATCTTGAGCTGGTCCAGCGGCAGCTGCTTGAGGTAGGACAGCGACGAGTAGCCGGTGCCGAAGTCGTCCAGCGACAGCGTCACGCCCAGCGCGCGCAAGTCGTGCATCTTGCGCACCACGTCGTCCACGTCGCCCAGCACCACGCTCTCGGTCAGTTCCACCTTCAGGCCGCCCGGCGCCACATTGTGCTTGGCCAGCATGCCGGCCAGGCGCGCCACGAAGTCGCTCTGGCGAAACTGCTGGGCGCTGACGTTGACGGCCAGCGTCAGCTGCGCGAACAGCGGCATGCTGCGCCACGCGGCCAGCTGGATGCAAGCCCGTTCCAGCACCCAGTGGCCGATGTCGAGTATCAGCGTGCTCTCTTCGGCGATGGGAATGAACTGCAGCGGCGAGACCATGCCGCGCGCCTGGTGCTGCCAGCGCAGCAGCGCTTCGGCCCCCAGCGCGCGCCCGCCCGCGTCGACCTGCAGCTGGTAGTGCAGCAGCAGTTCGCCGCGCGCCACCGCCTGGCGCAGGTCCGCCTCCAGCGCGGCCCGCGTTTCCACCGCCAGCTGCATGCCGGGGCTGAAAAAGCGCAGCGTGTTGCGGCCCGCATCCTTGGCCTTGTACATGGCCATGTCGGCCTGGCGCAGCAGCACGTCGGCGCTCTCGCTGCTGCCGATGAACAGGCTCACGCCGATGCTGGGCGAACTGTGGTGGATGCCGCCGGCCAGGTGGTAGGGCGCGCCCAGCGCCAGGCGGATCTTTTCGGCCACCAGCGCCGTCTTTTGCGAGGCCGCCTGCGGCTCGCTGTCGAGCTCGCACATGAGCACCACGAATTCGTCACCGCCCAGGCGCGCCACGGTATCGGTCTCGCGCACGCAAGCGAGGATGCGCGCGGCCACGTCGACCAGCATGCGGTCGCCCACGCCGTGCCCCAGCACGTCGTTGATGGTCTTGAACTTGTCCAGGTCGATGAACAGCAGGGCCCCGTAATGGCGGCTGCGGTTGGACGCGGCCATGGCCGCCTGCATGCGGTCGAGCAGCAGGCGCCGGTTCGGCAGGCCGGTCAGGGCGTCGAAAAACGCCAGGTGGTGGATTTTCTCCTCGGCCTGCTTGCGCGGCGAGATATCGTCGAAATTGACCACCACCTGCAGCAGGTCGCCGTGTTCGTCCAGTTCGGGAAAGGCGTGCACCAGCAGCCACACGGTGTCGCGCTGCTGCGCGCGGCGCACGCCCAGCACCAGCGCTTCGAGCGGACGGCGCGACAGGCACACGCGCGTGACCGGGTAGTCGGCCGGCACCATCGGCACGCCCTGCTCGTCCACAAAACACCAGGCCGGGTCGGGTGCGGTCTTGCCCTGCATCTGGTCGGGCGTGAGGCCCAGCAGTTCGGAGGCGCGCGGGTTGCTGTAGCGGATACTGGTGTCGGGCGCGTGCACCACGATCGCCGTGTGCAGATTGCGCAGCAGGTCGCGGTGGGTGCGCTCGCTTTCGGCCAGCTGGCGCTGCTGTTCGTGCAGCAGCTCTTCCTGGCGCCGGCGCACATCGATGTTGAAGGTGACCCCGATCAGGCGGTGGCCGCGCACGCCGTTGTCGTCGGCCACCAGCTTGCCGTGGTTGGCGTACCAGACCCAGTCCCCCGCCTTGGAGCGGACCCGGAATTCGCAGTGGTAGGCGGCCGTGGTGCCGGCCAGGTGGGCCGCCAGCGCGTCCTGGATGCGCGGCACGTCGTCGGGATGCACGATCCCGAACAGGTCCGACATGTGGGTCACGCTTTCATCGGCGCTATAACCGAGTTCGGCGAAAATCTTGACCGCCTTGCGCGTCACGGCCCCGGTGATCAGGTCGTTTTCCCATAAGTCGAGCCCGGCCGCTTCCATGACCAGTTCCAGCCGTTGTTCGTCGATCGGGCGCGCAGCGTCGCTTGTCATCCAGTTAACTCCGTTGGGCTTGCTGTAACTGGCAGTGTAAACCGGAATCAGCCCAATGCGGCAAGCAGATCGGTGAACGGTGCGGGACGGGCGAACAGGTAGCCCTGCATGCAGTCGCAGCCGGCCTCGGCCAGGAAGGCTGACTGAGTCTCGGTTTCGACGCCTTCCGCGACCACGCGCAAGTCCAGGTGGCGCGCCATGGCCAGGATCGCCTGCACGATCGCCCGTCCGCTGGCGTCGGCCTCGCTGTCCTGGATGAAGCTGCGGTCGATCTTCAGTTCGTACAGGGGCATGTGGCGCAGGTAAGCCAGGCTCGAATAGCCGGTGCCGAAATCGTCGATCGAAAAGCGCACCCCGAGCGCGGCCAGCTCGCGCATGCGGCCCACCGTCTCGTCGACCTTGTCGATCAACAGACCTTCGGTCACTTCCAGTATCAGGCGTGCGGGCGCGGCGCCGCTCTCGCGCAGCGCGGCGCGCACCTGGTCGACGAAGTCGGCCTGGCGGAACTGGCTGGGGCTGACGTTGACCGACAGCGGTACCGGGTGGCCGCGCGCGGCCAGGGTGACCAGCGCCTGGCAGGCTTGGCGCAGGGCCCAGTGACCGAGGCGGTCGATCTGGCCGCTCTGCTCGGCGATCGGGATGAACACGGCCGGCGGCACCATGCTGCCGTCGGGCAGGCGCCAGCGCATCAGCAGTTCGGCGCCGGCGATGCGCCCGTGCCGGTCGATCTGGGCCTGGTAGTACATCTGCAACTGGCCCGCCTCGAGCGCCAGCGCCAGCTTGCGCGCCAGTGTCAGGCGCTGCTCGACGTCGGCCTGCATCGCCTCGGCGAAAAATACGACAGAGTTGCGGCCTTCGGCCTTGGCGCGGTACATGGCGGTGTCGGCCTCGCGCAGCAGGTCGTGCGCGGTGCTGCCGCTGCCGGGGAACAGGGTCGCGCCCAGGCTGGCGCTGCACTGGTAGGACTGGCCGTCGATGACGAAGGGGCGCGCGATGGCGGCGCGGATTTTCTCGGCCAGGCTCAAGGCATGGTGGGCCGCGTCGGCCGTGTCCGTTCCCAGGCCCGGCAGCAGGACCACGAATTCGTCGCCGCCGATGCGCGCCACCGTATCGCCCTTGCGGATCAGTTCGGCCAGGCGCGCCGCCGCGTGGCGCAGCAAGGCGTCGCCCACCGTGTGGCCGCGCGCATCGTTGATGTCCTTGAAGTGGTCAAGGTCGATGAACATGACGGCGCTGTGGCTGCGGTCACGGCTGCTGGTCTCGAGCAGCTTGTCGATCCGGTCCATCAGCAGGCGCCGGTTGGGCAGGCCGGTCAGCACGTCGTAAAAGGCCAGGCGGTGGATGTCGTCTTCGGACTTGCGGCGCTCGGTGATGTCGCGTTCGACCACCACCCAGTGGGTATTGACCCCGCCCTCGTCGGCGAACGGCACCATGTCGGTCTCGACCCAGTAGGTTTCGCCGCTGCGCGTGTAGTTGAGCAGTTCGGCGCGCACCGGCTCCTGGCGCGCCATGGCGCTGTCGATGCGCGCCAGCGTCACGCGGCTGGTGGCCGGCCCGGCCAGCCGGCGCAAGGGGTGTCCCAGCAGTTCGGCGCGCCGGTAGCCCGAGCGCCGCTCGAAGGCGTCGTTGACGAAGATGATCGACTGCTCCTGGTCCGGCTGACTGCCCACCCGGGCGATCAGCACCATGTCGTTCAGGCGCGCCAGCGCGGCCGAGGTCAGGCGCAGTTCATGGTTCAGGGTGCGCAGTTCGTTGCGCCCCAGTTCCATGGCGGCGGCGGTGGCGCCGACCGCGGCCAGCGACTCTTCCAGGTGGCGCAGCAGGTAGGCGCAGGACAGGGTGAGCACGGCGGTGATGAACACGAAATTGAGGGCGATGATGATGGGCCGCACGACCAGGCCGCCGGCCAGGCCGATGGCCAGCACCGCCACACCGGTCGCGCCCAGCCACCACAAGGCGGGGCGCACCCCCAGCAGCAGCGCCGCCAGGACCGGCACCGCGGCCAGGTAGATCTGGCTCACCGGGCGGTCCTGGGCCATCAGCGCGCAGCCGACCGCGCAGGTGACGGCCAGGAAGCTGGTCACGCGCGGCCCGAAACCGAGGCCGCGCCAGCGCCAGATCGTGAGCAGCCATAGCATGGCGATGGTGTCGATCACGGCCACCAGCCACAAGCCCTCGGACGCGGCCAGCAGCACGCTGGGCACCGCGGTGGCGCCGCCCAAAATGAGGATCACCAGCAGCAGCCGGTGAAAGATCTGCAGGCGCCAGTGCGCGATGTCGCTCGGGCCAGTCAAGGTGTCTGATCCTCCGGGTACGTCGGGGAAAAAGCGCCAATTTAATCCGCGTTGTTCAAAGGACTAATTATTTTGATAACGATACCACATGTTTCTGTTTGTGCAATGCGGCGCCCCCTGTGTACCCACCCTGGGTTTTTTTGCCCCGCCCCCTCTGCCATCATTGGTGAAGAGGGCGTGACCTGTTAGACTTTTAGAAATATATGTCCGCTGAAAATCAGCTGTGGAGAGATGACTTTGAAAGAAAAAAAACCGATGCCCATGCCCGCCCGCCAGGCTCTCAAGCCATTGCCGGCCGCCTTGCTGTGCGCGGCGCTGGCCGCCGCGGCGGCAGCGCAGGCGCAGGAAGTGTCCGGCGCCGCCGTTCCCGAAGTGATCGTCACCGCCCAGCGCAGCGCCGCGCCGGCCTCCAAAACCCCGGTTTCGATGTCCGTTCTCTCCGGCGAACAGCTGGCCGGCGCCGCCCTCGACAGCCCGTCGGCACTGGGCGCGCGCCTGCCCAACGTGCATCTGGACGGCGCGCCGGACGGCTTGCGCATCACCATCCGCGGCGTCTCCAACGCCGACACCACCGAAAAGGGCGACCCGTCGGCCGCCTTCATGCTCGACGGGATCTACATCGCCCGTCCGCAGGCGCAAGACCTGAGCTTCTTCGACGTGGCGCGGGTGGAAGTGCTGCGCGGGCCGCAAGGCACGCTGTACGGCCGCAATTCGACCGCCGGCGTGGTCAATGTGATCGCCAACACCCCGGGCAAGACGCTCGAAGGCGCATTCAGCGCGGAACTGGGCAACTACGGCGCACGCCGCGCCACCGCCATGCTCAACGTGCCGGTGTCGGACACGCTGGCCCTGCGCGCGGCGCTGGCTTATAACCAGCACGACAGCTACCTGATCAACCGCCAGAACAGCGGCTACACGCTGGGCGGCGACCGCGACGACGTGTCGGCGCGCCTGTCGGCCCGCCTCGCGCTCGGCAACAGCGGCACTTTGCTGCTGCGCTACGACCGCAGCAATGTGCGCCAGAATAACGACAGCATCGTGCCGTCCTCGAACTTCTACACCTTCGACGCCAACGGCCAGCCAAGCTGGAAAGACGGCAGCACCGACGAACGCCTGACCAACAGCTTCGTGCCGTTCAACGCGCCGCTGCAGCAGGGCGGCGGACGCGCCATCAGCGACGGCCTGTCGGCGCAACTGGAATGGGACCTGGGCGCGGCGCGCCTGTACTACGTGGGCGCGCACCGCCGCTTCGAGCATGACGAGAAGGCCAACTTCTATTACGGCCTCACGCCGCAGCTGGCGCTGGGCGTGCGCGAGCAGTTCGGCGGCCACTACCGCCAGGATTCGCACGAGCTGCGCCTGGCCACCCAGGGCGCAGGCCCATGGACCGCGCAGGCCGGCCTGTACTGGTTCCGCGAGCAGTCGCACGTGCGCTATGCCTTCCGCGACCTGGAACTGCTGCAGCTGCCGCCTTACTATGTGTTCCCGCACGGCCCCGTCGAAGCGACCGGCAAGGCCGTGTTCGGCCAGGCCACCTATGCCTTCACCGAGCGCCTGCGCGCCACGGCCGGCGTGCGCTTCTCGCAGGACGACAAGTCGCGCGTGGGTTCGACCAATTTCCAGCAGGCCGAACAGTTCAACCCGGCCACCGACCTGCAGTTGCTCAACGCGGCCGCCCTGACCACCCGCAAGACCACCTGGCGCCTGGGCGCCGAGTACGACCTGTCCAAGACGGGCATGCTGTTCGCGACCGTGTCGACCGGCTACAAGGCCGGCGGCTTCAACGACGGCTGCCTGGCCGGCAGCACCGCGCTCGGCATCGCTTGCCCGGCCCAGCTGGCGGTCCCGGAAAACGTCCTGATCTACCAGCCTGAAACGCTGACCTCGTGGGAAGCGGGTTACAAGGCGCGCTACTGGAACAACCGCGCCACCGTCGCCGCCACCGTCTTCTACTACGACTACGACAATCTGCAGCTGTCGGGCGTGGCGGTGGTGCAGGGCGCGCCGCGCTTCGTGACCACCAATGCCGGGCGCGCCCGCGTCAAAGGGATCGAGCTCGAAGGCCAGCTGGCCGCCACCCCGGTCGACCGCCTCAGCTACTCGCTGGCGCTGCTCGACGCCGAGTACGCCGAGTACGCGCCGGACGGCGTGATCTCGTGGGCCGGCCGCAAGCTGGACCGCTCGCCGAACACCGCCTTCACCTTCGGCTACGACCACAGCTTCGTGTTCGCCGCCTCGCGCCTGAAAGCGGGCCTGTTCACGCGTTACAGCAGCGACTACTTCATCAGCGTGCCGAGCCAGCAGCGCCAGTACCGGGTGCCGTCGCGCACCAGCAGCGATCTGGTGTTCGACTATGCGCGCACCGGGGCCGACTGGAACGTGCACGCCTATGTCAAGAATCTGGAAGACAAGGTGCGTCCGATTTCGATCGACAGCTTCGGGATGGTGGTCCCGAGCGCGCCGCGCACCTGGGGCGCGCGCCTCGAATACCGGTTCTGATTAACCCCCTATCCAGGAAGCCGCCCATGAATTCGTTGATCAAGCGTTTGCCTTACATTACATACGCCTTGCTGGCGGTGTTCCTGGTTTTAACGGCGCTGCGCGGGCAGTCGCACACGACGCTGATGCTCATTGCCAGCTCGGTCGTCATGTTCGCCTGCTGCTGGACCAGCGCGATCCACATGCTGGGCGCGCGCCCGGCCCTGCACTTTGTGGTGATCGGGGTGGTGTGCGGCTGGGTCGCCGAGCAGCTCGGCTCCTCCTATGGCTGGTTCTTCGGCAGCTACAAGTACACCGACGTGCTGGGACCGGTGCTGGGCGACGTCCCCGTGATCATCCCCCTGATGTGGTTCGCCCTGTGCTACGTGGCTTATGTGATCGGCAACCTGATCGTGTGGCAGGCGCCGTCCGACGGCACGACTGGCCTGGGCCAGTCGCTGGTGATGTCGCTGCTGGCGGCCATGATCGTGGTGGCCTACGACCTGGGCGCCGATCCCTACATGGTGTACACGCTCAAGGCCTGGATCATGGAAATGAAGGATGGCTGGTGGTTCGGCGAGACGCTGCAAGGCTTCTTCGGCTGGGCCTTCGTCACCTTCGTGGTGGTGATGGGCTTTCGCCTCACGCTCAACAAATACCCGGTGCGCACCGCGCCCGACCTGGCCCACTGGCATGTGGTGGTGCCGCTGCTGGTGTATGGCGGCAGCATGGTGTTCCAGATGATCTACGGGAACCCGGTCGAGACGCGCACCATCGCCCTGTTCGCAATGGGGATTCCGCTCCTGTGCGCGGCTCTGGGCTGCTGGCGCTGGAACCGCGAGCAGGACGCGCGGGGAGCCAAATGAGCGCCTTGCCGGGCCAGGACCTGGAGGTGCAGCTCGAAGACATGCGCATGCGCGCCGACCCGCTGGCCGACAATACCATCGCCACCCTGCTGGGGCCGTGGGCCGATCCGGAGCAGGCGGCCCAGGGCGACAACGCCAACTGGGCCACGCTCGACTTCATCAATGCGCAGATGGCGCAATGGCAGTCGAACGGCGGCCTGGACGCCTGGAAGCAGGACCATCCCGGGGACGACGCGCTCACGCGCGAACTGAAAGCCTATGTGCGGGCCGGGATCGGCCTGCCTGCGTGGGCCGACCCGGTGCGCATCGAGCGCGCCGAAAAGCTGTTCATGGATTACGGCATGCTGTCATGCACGCTGCTGTTCTGTTCCAGCCTGCCCGAATGCTATGTGATCCCCGACCTGGCCGCCGTGCTGCACGTGGCCGGCCAGCTCGAAGCGCACACCGAATACCGGATCCGCGCCACCGCCGCCATGATCTTCCCGGTCATGATGATCGGCGGCCTGACCCGTCCCGACGGCGGCGGCCTGCCGCAAGTGCTCAAGGTGCGCCTGATCCACGCCATGATCCGCAACCTGATCCTGCGCGGCGATCCCGGCCAGGCCACGCGCGCCGACGCCGTTCCTGCGCTCGAACTGGACGGCATCACCAATATGCACCGCGCGCTGTTCTCGCACGGCTGGAACATCGCGCGCGACGGCGTGCCCTGCAGCCAGGATGAACTGGCGTACACCCTGCTCACCTTCGGCTACGTTTTCCTGCGCAGCATGCGCAAGCTGGGACTGGGCTTGCCGGCCGAGGACGAACTGGCCTATCTGCACGCCTGGAACGTGATGGGCCATGTGCTGGGCATGGAAACGACGCTCATGGCCGAGACCATGGAAGAGGGCGAAGCGCTGTTCGCGCGCCTGCAGGCGCGCGGCCGGGCCGACATGGAAGTGCTGCACGACGCCCGTCCGGCGCTGGGCCAGGCCCTGATGAAAACCATGGAGTCGGTGATCCCGCTGCGCGCGATCAAGCCGTTCCCGGTGCTGCTCACGCGCTACCTGTGCGGCAAGACCACCGCCAAGAATATCGGCATCGACCACCGCGTGGCCTGGTACTCGCGCATGCTGTTCTTTGTCGTGATGATGGTCACGCGCGGCATCGACGCCCTGGGCCGGCTGGTGTTCCCCGGCTTTTCGATCTGCCGCATGGTCACGCGCGTGGTCGGCTACCAGTTCACGGTGCGCGTTCTGATGGACCAGACCCGCCCGCTCAAGCTGCCCCCGGCGCTGCTGGGCCAGGTCAACCGCATGACCAGCGGCTGGCACGTGGACCCGAAGGCGCCCAAATGGGTCAATCAACTCGAGCAGCGCCTGACCGGGCGCGGCGTGATGGCAGGCGCCAGGGACCCGCAATGAGATTGTTTTTCGCCTGGCTGCTGGTCGGCCTGACGCTCCTGTTCGCGCAGGAGGCCGGCGCCGCCACGGCGCTGGCGCTGCGCGACGACGCGCCGCGGGTCGAAGCCTGGCCGGTGGTGGCGGTGCAGTTCGATCCGAGCGGCGAGCGCACCGTGGAGCAGGTGCTGGCGCTGCCGTTTTCGGCGCCCGTGTCGGCCTACGCCACGCTCGGGGTGCAGCGCGACGTGGTGTGGCTGCGCATTCCGGTCGCGGTCGACGCCGGGAGCGACGGCCAATGGGTGCTCGACATCGATTACGCGGTCCTGAACCGGATCGACGTGTACGTGCGCCAGGGCGACGCGGTCACGCGGCGCGCGGTGCTGGGCGGCCTGGTGCCGGCCACCAGCGCCGCGCTGGGCGGGCGCGCGCCGGCGGTGGAACTGCACCTGGGCCCCGGCGGCCAGTACGACCTGCTGCTGCGGGTCGAGAACGTGGGCTCCAAAATCCTGCCGATCCATTTGTCCAAGCCGGGCGCCTTCCATGCCGCGGCCCTCAACGAGCAGCTGCTGCAGGGAACCCTGATCGGCCTGTCCCTGTGCCTGCTGCTCTATAGCCTGGCCCAGTGGATCAATCTGCGCGAGCCGCTGTTCGGCAAATACGCGCTGCTGGTCGGCGGCACCTTGATGTTCTCGGCCGAATTTTTCGGCATCGGCGCCCAGTACCTGTGGGGCGGCAGCGTCTGGATGACCCAACACGCGGGCGGCCTGTTCGCGCTGATGGCCTCGTGCGGCGCCTATCTGTTTGTCGAACAGGCGCTGGCGCGCCCCGGCTTCGACCGCCTGTTTTCGCGCCTGATGCACCTGGGCGCCGGCCTGACCGTGGTGGCGGCGGTCCTGTTCGCGTCCGACCTGATCAGCGTGCAAGTGCTGGTGACGATCGTCAGCACCCTGGGCTTGATGCCGATGCTGCTTGGCTTGCCCGGCGCCTTCACGCGCGCGCGCCGCGGCGACGGGGTCGGCATCTACTTCCTGATCGGCTGGGCCATCAGTTTCATGTCGTCGGTGATCCTGGCGCAGGTGATCGCGGGCCGGGTGGAAGCGAACTTCTGGACCATGCACGCGCTCCAGTTCGGCAATACGATCGACATGCTGATCTTCATGCGCATCCTCGGCATGCGCGGCAAGGCGATGCAAAACGCGATGCTGCGGGCGGAAGCGGCCACGCGCATGAAGTCGGACTTCCTGGCCAATATGAGCCACGAAATCCGCACCCCCATGAACGCCATCATCGGCATGAGCCGGCTGGCGCTGATGACGGACCCCAGCGACAAGCAGCGCAATTACCTGTCCAAGATCCAGGGCGCGGGCGAGCATTTGCTGGGACTGATCAACGACATCCTCGACTTTTCCAAGATCGAAGCGGGCAAGATGACGCTCGAAAATGTCGTGTTCGACCTGGCCGACGTGCTCGACCACTTGTCGAGCGTGACCGGGATCAAGAGCGATTCGCGCGACGTGGAACTGGTGTTCCGGGTCGACCGCGCGGTGCCGGCCAAGCTGGTGGGCGACCCGCTGCGCCTGGGCCAGATCCTGATCAACCTGACCGGCAACGCCGTCAAGTTCACCGAAAAGGGCGAAGTGGTGGTGGCCATCACGATCATGGAGCGCGCGGGCGACTCGCTGCTGCTGCGCTTTTCCGTCAGCGACACCGGCATCGGCATGAACGAAGAGCAGCTGGCGGCCCTGTTCCAATCCTTCAGCCAGGCCGACAATTCGATTTCGCGCAAATACGGCGGCACCGGGCTGGGGCTGTCGATCTCGCGCCAGCTGGTCGAGCTGATGGGCGGGCGCATCAAGGTCTCGAGCACGCCGGGCGTGGGCAGCCGCTTCAGCTTCACGGTGCGGCTCGGGATCGGCGACGGCGTGCTGGCCCCGGTGGCCGCGCCGATCGCGCTCTTGCACCAGGTGCGGGTGATGGTGGTCGACGACAGCGCCACCGCCAGCGCGGCCCTGGTCGACATGCTCGGCTCCTTTGGCATCGCCGCCGAATCGACCGACTCGGGCGAACGGGCGCTCGAGATGCTGGCAGACGCGGTCGGCGCGGGCGAGCCGTATCACGTGGTGCTGATGGACTTCATGATGCCCGGCTGGGACGGGATCGAAACCATCCGCCGCATCCGCGCCGACGAGCGCTTCGCCGCGCCGCCGGCGATTTTGATGGTCTCGGCCTATTCGCGCGAGGAAGTGGTGCGCAAGGATCAGACGGTGCAGCCGGAAGGCTTCTTGTCCAAGCCGGTCGGACCGTCGCTGCTGTATCACAGCCTGCTGCAGGTGCTGCGGCCGGACCTGGCGGGCGAGGGCGCCCACGACGGCCGGCCCGGCCTGCGCGAAGGCGACCTGGCGCGGCTCGAAGGCGCGCGCATCCTGCTGGTCGAGGACAACGCCAACAACCGCGAAGTGGCGCTCGACTTCCTGGCCGCGGCCAAGGTCCACGTCGAAGTGGCGGTGCATGGCGGCGAAGCGGTGCAGATGGTGCGTGATTTCGACTACGACCTGGTGCTGATGGATATCGCCATGCCCGGCATCGACGGCTTTACCGCCACGCGCCAGATCCGGGCGCTGGGCGGGCGCGATGCGCTGCCGATCGTGGCCATGACCGCGCACGCGATGGCGGGCGACCGCGAACTCTCCCTGGCGGCCGGCATGAACGACCACGTGACCAAGCCGATCGATCCGGAAGCGCTGTTCAAGTCCCTGCTGCGCTGGATTTCGCCGACCCGCCTGGCGCGCCCGGCGATGGTGGCGCCGCCGCCGGCCGCGCCTGCGCCGCCGCCCGCCGCCGCGGGCGAGCCGCCCCTGCCGCCGATCGCCGGGGTCGACTGGGACAAGGCGCTGGCCAGCGTCGACTACAAGCGCGAGCGGCTGTCGCGGCGCCTGCGTGGCTTCGTGCAGGAATACCGCCTGTCGCCGCAGGTGGTGGCCGACGCACTCGCCAGCGGCCAGTGCGATCCGCTGCAAGGGCTGGTGCACAATCTCAAGTCGAGCGCGGTGTACGTGGGCGCCAATGATTTGTCGGCGCTGGCCGGCGTCATCGAAGCGGCCTTGCGCGCCGGCGAGGACGAACGCGCGCTCAACCTGGCGCCCGACCTGGCCGACATGCTCGTGCAGCTGCTGGCGCGCTTGCAGGAAGCGCTGAACGCGCTTGAAGCGCCTGCGCCGGCGCCGGAGCGCGCGCCGGCCGACCTGGCGCCGCTGGTGCTGCGCCTGGCGGCGCTGCTGGCGGCCGACGATGCCCAGGCCGACGACGTGCTGCTCGAACTACAGGCGGCGCTGCGCGGGGCCGGCCGCGACGAGGAACTGGCGCCGATCCGGCGCGCAGTCGACGAGATCGAATACAATGCGGCCCTGGCCGCGCTGGCCGTCCTGGCGCGCAATCTCGACATCAAGCTCGCGGAGGGCGCATGAACATCGGTGCAACGCAAAAAGTACTCATCGCCGATGACGACGCGATCAACCGCCAGGTGCTGGGCGAACTGCTCAAGCCCGAATACATGGTGCTGCTCGCCAAGAACGGCGAACAGACGCTCGAACGCGCGGTGCGCCACCTGCCGGACCTGATCCTGCTCGACGTGATGATGCCCGACATGGACGGCTACGAAGTGCTGCGCCGCCTGCGCGCCGACCCGCAGACCGCCCATATCGCGGTGATCTTCATCTCGGGCCTGGACGGGCCCGAGGACGAGGCCAGCGGGCTCAATCTGGGCGCGGCCGATTACATCGCCAAGCCCTTCAACGCCACCGTGGTCACGGCGCGCGTGGCGCTGCACCTGCAGGTGGTGCGCCAGCGCCGCATGCTCGAACGGCTGGCCCACATCGACGGCCTGACCGAGCTGGCCAACCGGCGCCGGTTCGACGAGGTGTATGCCAACGAATGGCAGCGCGCGCGCGAAGCGCGCCGCCCGCTGTCGCTGGCGCTGCTCGATATCGATTGCTTCAAGCAGTACAACGACCGCTACGGCCATCCTGCGGGCGACCGCGTGCTGCGCTCGGTGGCGCGCACGGCGGCTTCGTTCATGCGGCGCCCGGTCGACCTGGCCGCGCGCTACGGCGGCGAGGAACTGGTGCTGCTCATGCCCGACACCTTCAGCGAACAGGCGCAGCAAATCGTCACCAGCGTGCGCCTGGCCATCGAGCAGCTCACCATCGCGCACGACGCGTCGGCGGTGGCGCCTGTGCTCACCGTCAGCGTGGGCGGGGCCACCCTCGACAACCTGGCCGGCGAGAGCGCGGCCGACCTGCTCGACGCCGTCGACGGCCAGCTGTACCGCGCCAAGCATGCGGGCCGCAACCGCGTCGAATGGCGCCAGGCCGGCGCACACACCCAATAATCGGATGGCAAAACGGCAAAAAGCGGGTATTGTGATGCTCTGCTTTTTGTCTCCATCTGAAAGGGTTCCACGATGATTCTTCGTATGCACGCACGTCCGCTCGCCCTGTCCTTGGCCGCATTGGCCGCCTTGGCCGCCGGCACCGTCTGTGCCCAGGAGCCGGTGTTCCCCGCGCCTGCGGCCATGGTGCTTGAGAACGTACCGCCGGTGCCGGCCAGCGTGGCCGCCAGCATTGGCCGCTACAACGATTTCAAGCCGACCGCGTTCGCGACCTGGCATCCGAAAAAGCTGGAGATGATCCTGGTCCGGCGCCACAACAACACGCCGCAGCTGTTCGGCATCGCCAAGCCGGGCGCGCCGTTGACCCTGCTGACCGACTATCCGGAACCGGTGCGCGGCGCGCGCTATCAGCCGCGCCTTGGCAACTACTACATCTTCAACAAGGACGTGGGCGGCAACGAGGTATTTCGCAGCTACCGGCGCGATGCCGGCAGCGCCGAGGCGGTGCCCGTCACGCCAGACGGCCAGCGCGTGCAAAGCACCTCGCTGTCGCAAAAGAGCGGCCGCATGGTGTATGTCACGGTGCCGGTCAACCGCCAGGGTTCGAACGACCAGATCGTCTCGACCGTGAGCCTGGTCGACCCCCAGCATCCCGAGAGCGCGCGCAAGCTGACCGAGCTGCCGGGCGGCGGCTGGTCGGGATTCCGCTTTTCGCCGGACGACAGGCAGCTGGTGTACACCGAATACGTGTCCGCCAATGAAAGCTACCTGTGGCTGATGGATCTCGAGAGCGGCAAGTCGCGCCGCATCACATCCAAGGACGGCGAGCAGACTATCGCCTACGCGGGCGCTGATTTCAGCCATGACGGCAAGGGCCTGTACACGGTGACCGACCGCGGCGCCGAATTCAAGCGCCTCACCTACGTCGACCTGAAAACCATGAAGCACACGGCGCTCACCGCCGACATCCCGTGGGACGTGGAAGACCTGGACATCTCGCACGACGGCAAGCTGATCGCCATGGTGATCAACGAAGACGGCATGAGCGTGCTGCGCCTGATGCGCACGCGCGACCACAAGATGCTGCCGGTGCCCAAGCTGCCGGTGGGGACCATCGGCGGCGTCGAGTGGCATGGCGACGGGCGCCATCTGGCGCTGTCGCTGGCCTCCTCGACCAGCCCGTCCGAAGTCTACAGCGTCGACATCAAGACCAACGCCGTCACGCGCTGGACCACGCACGAAAAGATGGCGGTCGACGCCAGCGCCTTTGTGGCGCCGACCCTGGAGCGCTGGAAGTCGTTCGACGGGCGCAGCATTTCGGGCTTCGTGTACCGCGCGCCAGCGGCGAAATTCCCCGGCAAGCGCCCGGTCCTGATCAACATCCACGGCGGACCGGAAGCGCAGTTCCAGCCCGGCTTCCAGGGCCGCAGCAATTACTACACCGACGAGATGGGCGTGACGGTGATCTACCCGAACGTGCGCGGCTCCAGCGGCTACGGCAAGTCCTTCCTCAAGCTCGACAACGGCCGCCTGCGCGAAGACTCGGTCAAGGACATCGGCGCGCTTCTCGACTGGATCGCCACCCAGCCCGACATGGACGCCCAGCGCGTGGCGGTGTCCGGCGGCAGCTACGGCGGCTACATGTCGCTGGCCGTGTCGACCAACTATGCGGACCGCATCGCCGCCGCCATCGACGTGGTGGGCGTGTCGAACTTCGTGACCTTCCTCGAGAAAACCGAAAGCTACCGGCGCGACCTGCGCCGCGTGGAATACGGCGACGAGCGCGACCCGGAGATGCGCAAGTTCCTCGAGGCGATCGCGCCGGCCAACAACGCGGCGCGCATCAAGAAGCCGCTGTTCGTCATCCAGGGCAAGAACGACCCGCGTGTGCCTTACCAGGAGGCCGACCAGATCGTCGCCACCGTCAAGGGCGGCGGCACGCCGGTGTGGTACATGACGGCCAATGACGAAGGCCACGGCTTCGGCAAGAAGGCCAACGCCGATTACCAGTTCTTCGCGTCGATCGACTTCCTGCGTACCTATCTGCTGGCGAAATAGGGCGGCAATGCCCGGCCGCGCGGCGTATTTACAACAGCTGCGCGGCGGCGGGCACCGTCGGCGTTTTTATTGTCGAGTTAACATTGTCAATACGCTACACTAATCCTTCGATAAAGGAGGTGTGCGATGACCCTGATCCGTTCCCTGAAACTGGCGATCGGCGCCAGCGTGCTGGCCGCCGCCAGCGGCCACGCCGCCGTGATCGCGACCTTCGACGATCTGGACGCGCCGCCGGCGCTCGATTCGGCCAGCGGCCTGCAATACACCAATTTCACCAACAGCCTCGATTACCAGGGCGTGACCTGGGACGCCGACTTTACCGTCGTCGGCGATGCGTACCACGTCTCGTCGAGCGGCCCGCTGTTCGGGGTGCCGCACTCGGGCCACTACTTTGTCACCAACCAGTCGGGCCACTCGGGCCTGATGATCACCACCACGCAAATCCTCACCGGCGCCTGGTTCGGGCGCAACCAGTACTACGGTTTCACCGAGGGCGGGGCCGACCAGATCACCATCGTCGCGCTGGCCGGCGCAGTGGAGCTGGCGTCGGTCGTGTTCGACCTGCCGGAGTCGCATCCGGGCGATCCCGAGCCGCTGTCCTTCGTCGATACGGGCGCGTTTGCCGCGCTGGCCGGCATCACCGGCTACCGCATCGACCGCCGCGAACTGGGCACCCAGGCCGGGCACTGGGTGGCGGACGATTTCCAGTTCGGCCTGGCCAACCCCGTGCCGGAACCGGGCAGCATGGCACTGCTGCTCGGTGGACTGGGCCTGCTGCTGGCCGGGCGCCGCCAGCGCAGCTGATCAGCGCGGCGTGCCCAGTACCTGGACCCAGTAGATGCGTGCACGCGGCTTGCTCACCGCATAGGCCGCGCCCATCTCGGTGAAATCCTCGCGCATGATGTTGGCGCAATGGCCGGGGCTGTCGAGCCAGCCCTGGACGGCTTCCTCGGCCGATCCCTGGCCGGCGGCGATGTTTTCGCCGATCCGCACTCCCTGGTAGCCTGCCGCCGCGGCCCGTTCCGGCGCCATGCGGCCATCCTTTCCCTTGTGATCGAGGTAGCGCTGGGCCGCCATGTCCGCGCTGTGCGCGCGCGCCGCGTCGCCCAGCGCCGCATTCCAGGCCAGGGCCGGCGCCGCCTTGAAGTAGCGGGTGCCGCAGCGGCGCTCGATGGCGCGCGCGCGGTTGACCTCCACCATCAGCTGGCGCCCGGCTTCGTCCTGCGGCGGCAGCCGGGTTTCCGGCGGCGGCGGGGCGGGGACCGCCAGCACGATCAGCCAGCTCCCCTGTGCGCGCACCACGCCGACCGCCGTATAGCGCGCGCTGCGCAGCAGGCGGCAGTGCTTCTGCGCGATCATTGCCATCGCCGCAGCGGCATCCTGCGCGCCCGTCAGGTAGATCGCGTCTGCCTGCTGCGCAGCGTAGCCGGCGCGCTCGAGCGCCACGTCCAGCAGGGTGCCGCTGGCTACCCGCACCCGGGACAAGGCGGCTGGCGCGGCCAGCGCCGGCGCCGGCGGCATGGGCCGGCCTTCGCATGCGCCGGGCGCGGCGCGGTATGCATTGATCATGTCGACCAGCGCCTCGCGTGGCTGGCCGTGCACCGGAGGAGCCGCGCTCAGCAGGAACAGGAAAAGCATCGGTTTCATGAGACGAGCATACACCCGCACCGGGACTGCTTGCGCACCTGCTACAAGTGTGGCATGCTACTTGTGTAGCAACCAATTCAAGGGATGACGCAATGATCGATTTCATGAAACGCAGCCTGGCCGCGCTGGCCCTGGTACTGTCCCCGGCCGCGCTGGCCGCCCCCTTCGACGGCATGGTCGATGTCGGCGCCGGCAAGCTGCATGTGCTGCAGATGGGCGAAGGCCCGGTGACGGTGGTGTTCGAGGCCGGCTTCGGCAGCGACATGTCGGCCTGGCGCAAGGTGGCGCCCGAGATCGCGAAGAAGTCTTCGGTCCTGGTGTATTCGCGCGCCGGCAGCGGCCAGTCGCCGGCCCGGCCCCACGGCATGCCGCTGGCCGCCAGCGCCGCTGAATTCGAACGCATGCTGGCCGCGCTCAAGGTCAAGGGGCCGCTGATCCTGGTCGGGCATTCCTACGGCGCCTTCCTGATCCGCAGCTACGCGGCCCACCATCCGGAGCAGGTGGCGGGCCTGGTGTTTGTCGATCCGGCCGACGAAGGCATCGAGAACGTCCTCAAACGGATCGACGACAAGCGCGTGGCGCTCGACCGCCGCACGCTGATGCAAATGACGCCGCCGGCCTTCCAGGACGAGCTGCGCCTGGTCCAGCAGATCATGGACGGGGGCAGCTTGCCCGCGATGCCGGCCCTGCCCGATGTGCCGGCCACGGTGCTCACCTCGGTGCGCAGCGATCCCCATGCCGAGTTCTTCATCGAGACCCCGCAGGCGGTGAAAATCAAGCGCGAGCGGCACCAGGCCTTCTTTGCCCAGTTCAGCGGCGGCGCGCACGTGGTCACCGCCAACAGCGGCCACGCGATCCAGATGCAGGAGCCGGAACTGGTGATCGCCGCCATCGAGCAGGTGCGCGAGGCCGCCGGCCGCAACGCGCAGCGGGTGGCGCAGCAAAAGGCGAAGCAGGCCTTGATGGCGGAGCTGGAAAAAGTGGCGGCGTCGCTGGCGGCCGGCAAGGAGCAAGAGGCGGGCGCGCTGCTGGCCGCCGCTATCGCGGCCAGCCAGTTCGGCGAAGCGCAAATCAATACGCTCGGCTTCGATGTGCTGACCAAGGCCAGGCAGGTGCAGCTGGCCACCCTGATCCTGGGGCACAATGCGAACCAATACGCACAATCGCACAACGCGGCCGACAGTTACGGCGAGGCGCTGATGGCGCAAGGGCGGCCGAAGGAAGCGGGCGTGCAGTTCGAGCGTGCGCTGGCCCTGGGCAAAGCAGGCAAGGCGAGCGAGCGCGCCCTGGCCGCGTACCAGGACAATGTCAACAAGGCGCAAGCGGCGATCAGGTGAACACATGAAAAAAACAGAAACAGACAAGGCGCCCGGCCCCACCCTGGACGAACTGCCGCTGCGCGAGCGCCAGGTGGTCGACGCCGTCTACAGCCTGCAGGAAGCGACCGCCACCCAGATCCAGGCGGCGCTGGAAGTGGCGCTGACCAATTCGGCGATCCGCGCGATGCTGGCCCGGCTGGAAGAGAAAGGCGTTCTGCGCCACCGCGTCGACGGCCAGCGCTACCTGTACAGCGCCGTGGTGCCCAAGCAGAAAGTGCGCGATTCGGCCCTCAAGCGCCTGGTCGGCACCTTCTTCGACAATTCGACCGCCAGCGCGGCGACGGCCCTGCTGGGCATGTCGGACAAGCTCTCGTCCGATGAACTGGACGCGCTCGAAGCGATGATCGCCAAGGCGCGCAAGGAAGGGCGCTAGTGGCGGGAAGCGATCTGCTGCTCCTGCTGTTCAAACAGACGCTGGCGGTGCTACTGGTCTTGCTCGTGCTGCGGGCGCTGCGCCGCGGCTCGGCGGCGCAGCGCGTATTCGCGGCGCGCTGCGGCATGGCCGCGCTGCTGCTCATGCCGCTCCTGTGGCCGCTGCTGCCGGCGCTGCGCCTGCCGCTGCCGCACGCGCTGACGGCGCTGATGGAACCGGACGCGGTGCTGCCGCCGCTGGCCTGGCTGGCCACGCCGCCGGTGCGGGCCGACGCCTTTGCCGCGCCGGCGCGCGCTGTGCAGGCCGGCCGCGTGCTGCTGATCGTGTACGGCGCCGGCGTGCTGCTGCAGCTGCTGCGCACCGGCCTGGGCCTGGTCCGGCTGGCCCAGACTGCACGCAAAGCGGCGCCGGTGCATGCCCCGTTGTGGACCGGCGCGCTGGCGCGTTTGCGCGCGCGCCTGGGCGTCACGCGGCAGGTACGGCTGCTGGTCTCGCCCGACGTGCGCAGTCCCCTGAGCTGGGGCGTGCGCAGGCCCGTGATTGTGCTCGATCCGATCACGCTGGCCGGCGCCGATCCAAGCGCCGTCCTCGCGCACGAACTGGCGCACATCGCGCGCCACGACTGGCCGGCCATGCTGCTGGGGCGCGCCATGGTGGCGCTGTACTGGTGGCATCCGCTGATGCACCTGCTGGCCCGCACCAGCGAAGACGACACCGAACACGCCGCCGACGACACGGTGCTGGCCGCCGGCGTGCCCGCCTCGGCCTACGCGGCGACGCTGCTGGCCGTGTCGCGCCACGCGTTCGCGCCAAGGCCGGCCAGCCACATCGCGGGACGGGGGCAGGCGCTGGCGCGGCGCATCGGCGCGCTGCTGGAAGAACAGCGTGCGCGTGGCCCGGTGCGGGCCTGGCAATGGCTGCTTGGTGGCGCAGCGACCGCGCTGCTGGCGCTGACTCTTGGCGCGCTGGTGCAAAGGGGCGAGCACGTGGTCTGGCCCGACCAGCTGCTGGCCGGGCAAGGCGCAAGCGGCAACGCCGAGCAGCTCCTGGAGGCGACCGGCAATGCCAACTTCATCCAACTGGCGCGCGCCATGCGCGCCGGCGACTATGCGCAGCGCCATGCGGCGGGCGACGCATCGTTTCGCCAGCGGGCGGCCATTCCCGCGCTGGTGCTGGCGCTGCAGGACCGCCGTCCGGCCGTGCGCCGCCTGGCCGCATGGGGACTGAGCGAAATGCGTTTTCCTGAAACCGCGCCCGCGGTGGCGGCCTTGTTGGCCGATCCGGTGGCCGAAGTGCGCACCGAGGCTGCCGGCGCCTTGGGCGACATGGGCGAGACGCGCTGGCTGCCGGCCATGCAGGACATGCTGCGCGATCCCGATCCCGCCGTGCGTGCGCGCGTTGCGCACGCCTTGGGCGACCTGGCGCAAGCGGCCAGCGCAGCCGCCTTGCAGCCCTTGCTGCAGGATGCCGACGAGCGGGTCGCTTCAGAAGCGCGCTGGGCGCTTGCCGAAATACGTTGAACGCGCCGCCCCCAGCGCGGCCAGGCCGAGCGCGAGCAGCGCCAGCGAAGCCGGTTCCGGCAGCGGGTCGCCCGCGAGCGTGAAGTAGTGCGACGCCAGCGGACGCGTGGCGGCGCCGTTGTCGAGGAACGATTGCGATGGCCCGTTGCTGGTGTCCCAGTACACGTAGAAGCCGTTCGAATAACCGTTGCGCAGCGTGAGCCAATAGGTGCCCGCGGCGAGACTGGCGTCCAGATCGAAGCTGCCGCGGTTGATCTCGTCTCCGAAGGCCGATAGCGCATACTCGTTGCTGACGCTGCCGTAGCCGGAGCCGAGATCGGTGCCGAAGGGCGTCGATCCGATCGCCCAGTCCAGGCTGCTCACGCGCGTGCCCTCGACCGTCCAGATGCCGATGGTGGCGCTGGCGAGCCGTGTTGCGCTGCTCAGCGTGAACGAGTCGGAGATGGAAAAATTGTAGTTGAAGGCATATGCGATCTTGCCCGCGAACAGTTCACCGTTCGTGTAGACAACGTCGGCCGAGGCCGGTGTGCAGCAGCTCATTGCAGCCAATGCTGCGGCGATCATGGTCCGTTTCATGCGAGTCCTTTGGGTGTGGTGCGTGAGGTGCTGTATCACGCACGTTTTGTGCCAGGACCGCCGCCGCGACGGGCGCGGGCGGACTGCGTAAAGCAATCCGACACCGGCGCGTGACGCTGGTCAGCGCACCGGCTTGACCTTGGCCGCGGCTTCGCGCGCCAAGGCACGCGCGCTGTCGGCATCGGCCGCGCTGGCCAGCGCCACGCCCATGCGGCGGCGCGCGAACGATTCCGGCTTGCCGAACAGGCGGATGTCGGTGCCCGGCACGGCCAGCGCCTCGGCCACGCCGTCGAAGGCGATGCCGGGGGCGTCATGCTGGCCATAGATCACGGCCGACGCGGCCGGCGTGCGCAGCGCGACGCTGACCGGCAGACCGAGGATCGCCTTGGCGTGGATCTCGAATTCGCTTTGCACCTGGCTGGCCATGGTGACCATGCCGGTGTCGTGCGGGCGCGGGCTCACTTCCGAGAACCAGACCGCGTCGCCCTTGACGAACAGCTCCACGCCGAACAGGCCCAGGCCGCCCAGGTCGCCGGTGACTTTTTCGGCGATCTCGCGCGAGCGCGCCAGCGCCAGCTCGTTCATGCGCTGCGGCTGCCACGATTCCACGTAATCGCCATGCACTTGCAGGTGGCCGATCGGTTCGCAGAACTGGGTCACGATGCTGCCGTCGGCCGCGCGCGAGCGCACCGTCAGCAAGGTGATCTCGTAGTCGAAGTCGATGAAGCCTTCCACGATCACGCGCCCCGAATCGACGCGGCTGCCGGAGGCGGCATAGTCCCAGGCCGCCTTGACGTCGGCCGCGCTATCGAGCTTGGACTGGCCCTTGCCCGACGAGGACATGATCGGCTTGACCATGCACGGAAAACCGATCTGCGCGCTCGCCTGTTCCAGTTCGGCCAGGCTGCTGGCGAAGCGGTAGGGCGAGGTCGGCACGCCCAGCGTTTCGGCCGCCAGGCGGCGGATGCCTTCGCGGTTCATGGTCAGCGCGGCGGCGCGCGCGGTGGGAATGCAGGTCAGCTTGCCGGCCGCTTCCAGCGCCACCAGGGTGTCGGTGGCGATCGCCTCGATCTCGGGCACCACCAGGTCCGGCTGCTCCTGGGCGATCAGGGCCGCCAGCGCGGCGCCGTCGGTCATGTCGATCACGTGGGCGCGGTGCGCCACCTGGTGCCCAGGCGCGTTGGGATAGCGGTCGACGGCGATCACTTCCACGCCCAGGCGCTGCAGCGAGATGATCACTTCCTTGCCCAGTTCGCCCGAACCGAGCAGCATGACGCGGGTGGCGGAGGGAGAGAGGGGCGTGCCGAAGCGGCGGGAGGTGGTCATGGTGCGGTTCCTGTTGGGGGCAATCCGTGATGATACCAAATTGCCGTATGGACAATCGGACGGGCGTTGACCGCAGCGGCCAGAGCGAGGATACTTTTGTGGCTCGTCTGCATGCTTGCATGTAAGTACGAATCTCATTTGAGTTCCATTCAACCGACATTGGAGTCCGCATTGAAAAACGCCATCCTCGTCCCGCTCGTGCTGGCCGCAACGTCCGCGCTGGCAGCCGGACCGACTTTTGAGCCGCAGCGCCTGGCCTCGCACGTCAAGGTTCTTTCCTCGGACGCCTTCGAAGGCCGCGCGCCGAACACCGCCGGCGAAGAAAAGACTGTCGACTACCTGATCGCGCAATTCCAGGCTGCGGGCCTCAAGCCGGGCGGCGACCTGGTCGACGGCAAAGCCGGCTGGACCCAGAAGGTGCCGCTTGGCCGTTTCGAAATCAAGGGCCCGATGACGCTCACGCTGTCCAACGGCGACAAGAGCGAGCCGCTGACCCAGGGCGAGCAGATCGCCGTGCGCGCGGCCATGAACGGCGCGGCCAGCGTCGAATTCAAGAACGCGCCGCTGGTGTTCGTCGGTTACGGCGTGAGCGCGCCGGAGCGCAAGTGGGACGACTTCAAGGGTCAGGACCTCAAGGGCAAGCTGGCGGTGGTGCTGATCAACGATCCCGACTTCGACACCGGCAAGGGCGCGTTCGGCGGCAAGGCCATGACCTACTATGGCCGCTGGACCTACAAGTATGAAGAGATGGCCCGCCGCGGCGCGCTCGGCACCCTGATCGTGCACGAGACGGCGCCGGCCTCGTATGGCTGGGACACGGTCAAGAACTCGAACACCAACGTGATGTACGACGTGGTGCGCAAGGAGCCTGCCAAGTCGCACGCGCCGATGGAAGCGTGGATCCAGCGCGACCTGGCCACCACGCTGTTCAAGCGCGCCGGTCTCGATTTCGAAGCGGCCCGCAAACAGGCGCGCGCGCGCGACTTCAAGCCGGTCGAACTGAAAGGCCAGACCCTGTCGGCGCAGTACGCGGTCGACGCGCAGGTCATCAATTCCAAGAACGTGGTGGCGCGCATCGACGGCAGCGCACAGCCGAACCAGTACGTGATGTACAGCGGCCACTGGGATCACCTGGGCGTGGGCCTGGCCGACGCCAAGGGCGACACCATCTACAACGGCGCGGTCGACAATGCCACCGGCATCGCGGCGCTGCTGGAAGTGGCGCGCGCCTATGCGGCCCGCCCGGCGCCGAAACGCAGCGTGGTGTTCATGGCGCTGACGGCCGAAGAACGCGGTCTGATGGGCTCCGAATACTATGCGTCCAATCCGCTCTATCCGCTGGCCACGACGGTGGGCGTGATCAACATGGATGCACTGAGCCCGTACGGCCCGGCACGCAACTTCTCGCTCTCGGGCAGCGCCAAGCAGGAACTGCTGGACCGCCTGGTGGCCACGGCGAAAAAGTGGAAAGTGCGCTTCTCGCCCGATCCGAAGCCGGAAGCGGGTCACTTCTTCCGTTCCGACCACTTCCCCTTCGCCAAACGTGGCGTGCCGGCGATTTCGTTCCAGTCCGGTGAAGACCTCGTCGACGGCGGCGTGAAAGCGGGCGCCGCGCACGAGGAAGCCTACACGGCCAACAACTACCACCAGCCGTCGGACGAATTCAATCCGGCCTGGCCGTTCACCGGCATGGCGCGCGATCTGGAAATTTTGTTCGCGCTGGGCGACGACCTGGCCAATTCGAACGCCTGGCCGGCCTGGTCCAAGGACTCGGAATTCCGCGCTGCGCGCGAGGCGACGGCGGCCGAACGCAAGTAAGCAGTACGCGCCCGAGCAAAGCCAGCCCGCGGGCTGGCTTTTTTGTGGGTGCACGCAGCGCTCACCACCACGTCGCCCCGCCTTCGCGAGGGCGACGTCAAGAATGAACGGTTATTTGCGCCCGTCCGGCTCTGGTATGCTGGCGGCTTCACCACACGGAGCAGCGGTCATGGTTTCATTGCAGGAACAATTTTTGAAGGCGGGCCTGGTCGACAAGAACAAGGTCAAGAAGGCGATCCAGGACAAGAGCAAGCAGATCAAGGAAGAGCGCCGCACCGGCACCCAGACCGAGAACGAGGCACGCCTGGCCGCCCAGGAACTGCAGCGCAAAAACGCCGAAAAGGCGCGCGAAGCGAACGCCCAGCGCGACGCGGCAGCCGCCCAAAAGGCCATCGTGGCGCAAATCGTGCAAATGGTGCAAAAGAACCGTCAGAGCAAGGGCAATGGCGACATCGCCTACAACTTCACCCACGGCAGCAAGATCGAGCGCATTTACGTGTCGTCCGCCGTGCAGGCGCACCTGATGGCCGGGCGCCTGGTCATTGTGTGCCAGGGCGGCAGCACCGAACTGGTGCCGCGCGTGATCGCCGACAAGATCGCCGAGCGCGATGCGTCGATGGTGGTGCGGGTCAACAAGCCGACCGCCGCGGTGGATGAGGACGATCCTTACGCCGCCTTCCAGATCCCCGACGATCTGATGTGGTAAGCCGCTACAGGCGCTGCAGCATGCCTGTGGCGTCGAGCTCGTAACTGACCAGGTCTTCGGCCAGGAACAGCCGGCCCTGGTAGTGCAGGCGCGCCTCCGCTTCCAGTTCGGCCATGCCGGCCTTGCTGTCGTAGCGCGGGCTGAAGTGGGTCAGCAGCAGATTGGGCAGACCGCGTTCGGCCGCGAACTGCGCCACCCCTTGCACCGAACTGTGGGTCGGCCCCGGTCCGATTTTTTGCAGCGTCTCTTCGGTGTAGGTCGCTTCGTGCACCAGCACCTGCGCCGTCGCGCAGGCATCCCACAGCAGGGCCGGCGTGTCGTTGTCGCCGCCGACCACCACCGCGCCGCGCTCGGTGTGCAGGGACCTGAAATCGGCGGCGGCCAGCACGCTGCCGTCGTTGAGCGTGACATCTTCTCCCGCGGTCAAGCGGCCCCACGCCGGGCCGGCCGGCACGCCGCGTGCGCGCAGGGCCTCGCTGTCGAGTTTCCATTTGCTGCTCTCGGCCGCGAAGCGGAAGGCGACGCTGGCGGCGCGGTGCGAGAGCGGGTGGCGTTCGATGCGCAAACCCGCCGCTTCGTGCACCAGCTGCGCCGCCGCCACGTCGATGTGAATCAGCGGGTAGGGCAGGAATAATTCGGTATGCAGCATGGTCGCGTCGAGCCAGGCCTTGATGGCCGCCGGCGCGATCAGGATCAGCGGCCGCCGCCGCCCGGTCATGGCGGCGCTCGCGAGCAGGCCGGGTAGGCCGTAGCTGTGGTCGCCGTGGACATGGGTGATGCAGATGCCGGCCAGGTCGTGCACCGACAGGGACAGGCGCTGCAGGCGGTGCTGGGTCGCCTCGCCGCAGTCGACCATCCACCAGTCGCGCGACAGGCCCGGCTGCACGGCCAGCGAAGTCACGTTGCGCTCGCGGGTGGGCACGCCCGCGGAAGTGCCCAGAAAAGTGAGTTTGAACATGCCCGCATTATCGGCGATTTCGACCCGGATCGGGCCGCAGCGGCGACGCGACGCCGCACTTGCACAGCAGATAATCATGTACAGAATGCAAATTCTGAGTCATTATGGCAAGCTTTTTTGCCGCATTTGTCCCCATTCTTGAAAGAATCAAATGAAAACGCTATTTGGTAGTCTGATCCTTGGTGCCGCGCTGAGCGCCTGCGGCGGCGGTCAATCCGGCCCGACGCCAACGCCGACGCCGACGCCGACGCCGACGCCGACGCCGACCCCAACGCCAACGCCAACCCCAACGCCAACGCCGCCGGCGCCATCGGTGGCGATTGTGTCGGGCGATATCGTGCGCGTGTCGGCAGCCGCGCGCGGCCTGTCGATCGACGTCGCGGCCCAGACTGCCAATTTCACGCCCGCCACCCTGTACGCCGTGGCCAGCGACAATGCCGGTATCGTGCGTCCGGCCGTCACCGTCACCGCCGGCACTGGCGGCGCATACACCTTCTCGCTCGACACCATCGCCGCGCTGGACAGGGGACATTACCAGGGCAGCGTGACCCTCAAGCTGTGCGCGGACGCCGCCTGCCTTACCCCGCAGGCCGTCGCCTCGGTCACCGTCCCTTACGACATCACGGTGCTGTCGAAAGATGACGCCTGGGCCGGCGACAAGCTCACGCCGCTGAGCGCGTGGAGCGATGCCGGCGACTGGGGCATGTTCCAAGGCAATGCCGCGCACACGGGCGCGGTTCCGGTCGCGCTCAATCCCGACAAGTTCTCCCTGCGCTGGCGCACGGGACCGATCGCGGCGCCCGACAATTACAACGCGGGCTACAGCGCCACCCTGGTGGCCGCCAACGGACTGTTCTATTCCGCCGGCAACAACATGCTGCAGGCGCGCAAGGAATTCGACGCCAGCGTGGCCTGGTCCTACAGCGTCGCCGCGCTGGAATATCCTTCCGTCAATCCGCCGGCAGTGGCGGACGGCACCGTGTACATGATGGCAGGGCGGCAGAATGCGACGTCGATGTTCGGCTTTGACGCCGCCACGGGCGCTGTGCGCTTCCGCACGCCGATGGTGTCCCAGTGGGACGCCAGCCTTGCACCCACCGCCGTGGCCGGTGCGCTGTACAGCAGCGGCGGCTCGTACAGCGGCATGTACGGCTTCGGTCCGGCCGGCGACGTCATGTTCAGCGCGACCATTTCGCCGAGCACCTCCTGGACCCCGGCGCTCGATGCCACCCAGGGATACGCTTACACGGGCGACAGCCTGACCGTCTTCAATCGCAAGACTGGCGCGACGCTCCAGAAGATCGTCGACTACGAAGACACGAATTACTTTTACCAGGTCGGCGGCGCCGCGGTCCTGGGCGCGCCCGGCACCGCCTACGCCGCGCACTACGGCAATGCCAGCGTGAACAATGGAACGGCGGGCAATTCCCTGATGAAGTTCGACACGGTCAAGGGCTTGATCGATTGGCGCGTCAAGGGCAGTTATCCGGTCACGCCTGCCTACCTGGACGGCGCGCTGTACGTGCCCAACGGGAATCCGTACCGCGTCGAAATCCGCTCGGAAACCGACGGCGCCTTGCGCTGGTCGTGGACGCCCCAATCGGCCGCCGACACTGGCTGGGCCGCGGAACCGATCGTGACCAAGACCCACCTGTTCGTCAGCACGGGCAGCACCACGTATGCGCTGGACTTGCGCAGCCATAAGCCGGTCTGGAGCTATCCGGCCGGCGGCAAACTGGCCTTGAGCCGCAACGGCGTGCTGTACATCCAGAACAAGGATGCGCTGACGGCGATCAATCTGAAGTAAACCGCGCGCCGGCGCGCGGCAGTGGAATTGCAGCATCCACCTGTCGCGCGACCGGCCCGGCGCCGGTCCAACGACTGTCTCAATCAGTTGTTAAAATTTTCAGTTTGATGTAAAAAAGACAGCTAAACTCCTATGCACCCGGCATGCGTCGGCGTCATTAGGAGTAAAGCATGGTCTTTAATTCGCTGACGTTTGTGGTCTTTTTTGCGTGCGTGCTGCTGCTCCATTCGCTGCCTTTCTCCTGGCACACGCGCAAGGTCAATCTGCTCCTCGCGAGCTACCTGTTTTACACTGCCTGGAATCCGCCCTTCATCCTCCTGCTGTGGATCTCGACCGTGGTCGATTGGTTTGCCGCCCAACAACTGGTGCGCGCCGAGCGGGCGTCCGCGCGCCGCGCATGGATGCTGCTGTCGGTGGTCGCCAACCTGGGCATGCCGCCGACCGGCCCGGCGAAGCGCAGCCCGTGCCCGAGCGCGACATTCCCGCGCAGCCGTGGGGCGCGATCCTGCTCGCCGGCCTGGCGCTGATGCTGGCGCTGCTGGCGGGCTGGGAATGGTACTGGCGCGACTTCGGGGTCACGCCCGCCTACCGCAATGACGAGAGCCAGTGGAGCGCGCAGCGGCGCCGCATCAACCAGGGCGAGGGCGGCGGCATGGTGCTGGTCGGCTCGTCGCGCGTGCTGTTCGACGTTCAGCTGCCGGTGTGGGAGCAGCTGACCGGCGAGCGGCCGATCCAGCTGGCGCTGGAGGGCACCTCGCCGCTGCCGGTGCTCGAAGACCTGGCCGCCGACCCCGATTTCACGGGCCAGCTGCTGATCGGCGTGGCGCCCGACGTGTTTTTCAGCGGCTTCGCCTACCGCGCCGGCGCGCTCAAATACTTTCATCGCGAAGGGCCCGGCCAGCGGGTCGGGCACTGGCTCTCGCAGCGCCTGATCGAGCCCTACGTCGCGTTTTACGACGGCGACTTCGCGCTTGACACGGTGCTGGCGCGCCAGCCATGGCCGGTGCGGCCCGGCACCCGTCCGCGGATCCGCGTGCGCAAGCTGATGCAGCAGGAGGCCGACCGCAATTGCGCCATGTGGAGCAAGGTGGAGACCGATCCGGCATACCGCGCGCTGGCGCGCAGCGTCTGGGTTGCGAACCTGAGCGGACCGCTGCCGGGAATGGCAAGCCCGCAGGACCGCACACAAGTCGTGGACACCCAGATCGCGCGCGCGGTCAAGGCGCTGGCGACGCTGTGCGCGCGCGGCGTAAAGGCCGTGTTCGTGCGCCCGCCCAGCGACGGCGCCTACCTGGCCTTCGAAAACCAGTATCTGCCGCGCGCCTCGACCTGGGACCTGCTGCTGGCGCGCACCGGCACGCCGGGCATCCATTTCGAGGACACTCCGCAGCTGCAGCACTACCAGCTGCCCGAGTGGTCGCACATGACGGCCGCCGAAGCGCGCCGCTTTACCGCGGCGCTGGTGCTGCTGGTGGCGCAGACGCTGCCCTTGCCGGCGCCGGGCCGGCGCGCGCAGGAGCGCTGACAGGGCGGTTCAGCCGTCCTGCGCTTTGCGCCGAACGCAAGTACACTCGCCGTTATCGAAACGACCGGCGAGGCCAGCGTGCGCTACATGGATTTCAGTTCCTGGGAAGGGGCGATGACGACTCTGGTCGGCCTGGCCGTCTTCACCTTGCTCGGTGTGGGCATCCGCGTGCTGATGATGCAGACCGTGCAGCATCGGCGCGAGCGCATGAACCGCCAGATCAATGAACGCCTGCGCACGCTCATTTCCGCCTACCGCGCATTGGGCGGTTCGTTCACGGGCGAGCTGACGGTCGATCCCACCCATTTGCGCGACCTGCGCACGGCGGGGCTGGCCGACGGCGATGGCGGCGGCTCCGAGCGCGCGCGCCGCATCCGCGACGCGGTCGAGGCGGCGCTGGCCGACATCATCCTGCTCGGCACCGAACAGCAATGCCGGCTGGCGGGGCAGGCGGCGGCCGACATGGCGGCCGGGCGCCCGATCCACACGGCCGAACTGGTCATCTCCTTGCGTAACTTTATCCGCGAAGCGCTCGATCTGGAGCCGATCCCGGCGGACATGGCCATTCCGCTGCAGGGACCGACCCGCGCGCCCGGTGGCGGCGGCCGGGGCAAGTCCGACGGCGGGGCCAAGGGTGGCGGGCGCGGCGGCGGTGCAGGCGGCGGCGGGAGCGGGATGGGGCCCGACGGCGGGCACACCGAGAGCGAGCGGGAGCACTGAACCGCGGGCTTGCGTCAGTCCGGCGCGCCGCGCATGAAGGCGACACGGCGGAAGCGGTGGCGCGTGTTTTCCTCGTCATGCAAGGTGAGCGAGGATTTGATCAGATCGCTGCGGCTGATCACGCCCACCAGCTGGCGCCCGGCCGCATCGGCCACCACCGGCACCCGTTCCAGATTGTGCACCGCGAGCCGGATCGCCACCGTGCGGCAAGTCTCGCCGCGCAGCGCGACGACCGGCGCGTTCACGCCGTACAGATCGCGCACGCGGGCGGCGTGTGCGCCCGCGGTGTCGAGCGTGGCCCGGTCCAGCATGCCGATCACCGCGCCATCGCGCGTGACGGGATAGGCGCGGTGGCGCTGGCTGGCGCCGAAATGCGAGGCCAGCACGTCGGCTACCAGCGCGTCGGCGTCGATCGCCTGCGGGTGCGCGCTCATGACTTCTTCGACGCTGTGGCGCTCGAGCGGATCGATCCCGTATTCGCGGTAGATGTGGTGGCCGCGGCGCGCGATCTTCTCGGTCAGGATCGAGCGGTGCATGGTCATGACGGTAAAGCCGTACGCCACCGCCGACGCGGCCAGCACCGGCAGCAGGGCGTTGGCGTCGTGCGTCAGTTCGTAGGCGAACACGGTGGCCATGACGGGCGCGCGCATCATGCCGCCCAGGGTGGCGGCCATGCAGACCAGCGCCCACACCGACGGATCGCCGCCCGGCAGGTACGGCCCCAGCAGCGTTCCCAGTCCCGCGCCCAGCATCAGCAGCGGGGCCAGCACGCCGCCCGAGGTGCCGGAGCCGAGCGCGATCAGCCACATGACGGCCTTGGCGAACAGAAGGCTGAGCACGACGCCGGCGGCCAGCCGGTTGTGCAGCAGGTCGCCGATCACGTCATAGCCGACGCCGAGCGCGCGCGGCTCAAAGTAGCCGCCGATGCCGATCGCCAGCGCACCCAGCGCGGGCCACCACATCCAATGCAGCTTGAGCTGGTGGAAGCCGTCCTCGATGCGGTACAGGGCGGTCGAGAGCAGCCATGCCATCGCGCCGCACAGCACGCCCGCGATCAGGCAGGACAGCAGCCCGACCGGCAGCAAGGCCTGCGACTGCTGCGGAAACAGGGGCGCCGCATCCATGATCAACGGGCGCAGGAAACCGGCCACCGCGCAGGCGATGGCGACCGGCAGCAGGCTGCGCGGGCGCAATTCGAACAGCAGCAGTTCCACGGCCAGCAGCAGAGCCGCGATGGGCGTGCCGAACACGGCCGTCATGCCGGCCACGGCGCCGGCCACCAGCAGCGTCTTGCGCTCGGCGCCGCTGAGGTGGAAGTGCTGGGCGACCAGCGAGCCGAGCGCGCCGCCGGTCATGATGATGGGCCCTTCGGCCCCGAACGGGCCGCCGCTGCCGATGGCGATCGCCGAGGCCAGCGGCTTGAGCACGGCCACCTTGGGCGACATGGCGCTGCGCTTGAAGAGGATGGCTTCGATCGCTTCCGGAATGCCGTGGCCGCGGATTTGTTCCGAACCGTAGCGTGCGATCAGTCCGATGATCAGGCCGCCAATGACCGGCACCGCGATCACCCAGGCGCCGAGCGTGTGGGTGGCCGGGGAACGGAAGGCGTCGGACCAGGTCTGAAAGAAGAACAGGTTGGTGAACAGGTGGATCGCGTGCAGCAGCAGCCAGGCGGTGCCGGTGCTGAGGGCGCCAATGGCGGCGGCCAGCGCGGCAATCGGCAGCAGGCGTGCCTGGCCGTCAAAGTCGCGCCGGGTATCGGTGCCGCTCATGGCGGCGGCGCCAGGTTGGGAACGACAAACACGCCGGTCAGCGATTGCAGCTCGGCCCGGTGCATGGCGGCCAGGCGCGCCAGCAGTGCTTCGCCGGCCGGGCGCAGGTGCACCTCAACCCGGCGCCGGTCCACGGCGTTGGTCTTGCGCTCGACCAGGCCTGCGGCGTCGCAGCGGCTCACCAGCGCCACCACGCCATGATGCTGGGCTTGCAAGCGTTCGGCCAATTCGCCCACCGAGGCCCAGTCGCGCCCCGGATAGCCCTTGATATGCAGCAGGAGCAGGTATTGCAAGGGCGTGATGCCCTCGGCCTGGGCGGCGTTCTCGGAGAAGCGCTCGAAGCGGCGCATCTGGTAACGGAATTCGGACAGGGCCGCGAAATCGGCCTTGTGGAGTGCGGGAGAGGGCATGGATTTATATCATATCGTGATGTAATTTTCGGAAGATCATAGCACGACTGTAGAAACAACAACGCCGCCCGCAGGCGGCGTCTGGGCGGGCTTAGTGCCGACGTCGCCGCTGGCGCAGCGCGGCCAAGCCCAGGACGCCCAGGCCAAGCAGCGCCAGCGTTCCCGGCTCGGAAACCGCGCGCACGGCATCGAGTTCGAACTCGTAGAAGGTCAGGTCGCAGGAATTGGGGCTGTTGGGGGACGACTCGCAGACCTGGAACACGTGCGTTTCTTCGGCCAGCAAACCGGCCGGCGGCACGGTCGGCAGCGCCCCGCCGCTCAGCAGGTCAGTATTCGTGCCGCGCATAATGAATTGCAAGGTCAGAATGCCGCCGCTGCCATTGTCCTCGTTCAGCCCGAAGGTGTAGCCGTCCATCGGCACACCGCCGACGAGCGAATCGTCGCGCACAAAGAGCGCGCCGCCGAAGCCCGGGTTGTAATAGAAGGTCTTGATGTACGAGCCATCGAGCCAGATCGCCATCGTGGTGGCAGCCGGGGAATACGCATAGCGGCCCGGGGTGCTCTGGTTGAGGAAGGCGGCATTGCTGTCGAATGACAGAAGCACTTCCAGCGGCAGTCCCGGCTGCGTTGCGTCGGACGCTTCGGTCAGGTGGCCTTCGATGTCCCAGGTGATCGGAACGGCGTGGGCGGCGGCAGCGGCCAGCAGCGTGGCCACCAAAGACACAATCTTTATGAACTTCATGTTTTCCTCCCGAAAGATGACAACACGTTCCCGACATTGCTTCACGATCCGATGCAATTTGCGCGCCAGAAACGCTTGTGTCGGAAAATCATCTTCCGATTCATGCACTTATTGCGCGGCGGCGGGAGGGGTGGTGCGAGGTGGAAGTAGAAGTGTCAGAAAGTTCGACAGCAGGGCGCCGGAAGTCGTAGAAGAGGCAGAAATATTGCCACGACGCTCGCCCGAGCGGATCTTTACACGATTTTTACATTCTTTTCCCTATTCTGCTTCCATGCCTGCGGCGCCCCGTGTGCCGCATTCCCGGCTGGCAGCCGACCTGAATGGAACAACCATGAATCGCGCCCTGCATCGAGTTATCGTGAGTGCTGTCGTGCTCATCATCCTGCTCACCCTGTCGTCCACCTTCTTGCTGAGCTGGAAAATCATTCCGCCCGGTTACACGGGGGTCAAGGTCAATCGCCTGGTGGACCGCGGCATCACGCGCGAAAATGTCACCACCGGCTTCGTGTTCTACAACCCGGTCCAAACCCAGGTGATCGTCTATCCGACCTTCGTGCAGCGCGTTGCCTGGACCCGCGACATGCATGAAGGCAATCCGGTCAACGAAGAATTGACCTTCAACACCAAGGATTCGGTGCCGGTCACGCTCGACGTGGCCGTCAGTTACGGCCTGGCGGCCGACCGCGTGCCGGATTTCTACACCAAGTTCCGCGCCGAACGCATTGAAACCTTCACCCATGGATTCCTGCGCGACACGGCGCGCAATGTGATCGTGGCGGTCGGTTCCGAATACACCTTCGACGACGTGAATGGTCCCAAGAAAGAGGAGTTCCTCGAAGCGATCGCCAAAAAGCTCGACGCCAAGGTGGCCGTGTACGGCATCGGCATCCAGCAGTTCGGCCTGATCGGCTCGCTGCGCCCGCCGCCGGCCTTGCTCGAAGCGGTGGGCGCGAAGTCGAAAGCGATCCAGGATTCGATCCGCACGGAAAACGAAGTGCGCTCGGCGCAGGCGGAAGCGAAGAAACGCGTGGCCATCGCCGAGGGCGAAGCGGCGGCCAACCGCGCATTGCTGGCCTCGATCGAACCGAAACTGCTCGAATGGGAACGCCTGAAGCTGCAGAAAGATGCGATCAATAAATGGAATGGCGTGATGCCCAGCGTGATGACCGATGGCGGCGGGAATATGCTGTTCAATATCCCGGCGCATGGCGTGACGGCGCGCGAGGCGCGCTAGGACTGCACCGAATCTTGTTTATCCGTGTATTAACGTACGGACAGGGTTCGGCCCGGCAGGCATCCTGAATGCGACACTTTTAAAAACACAAAGGAGCGCAATCATGGGTAAATATTTCTTGGGATGGCTGCTCGGGGTTCCGACCGTGGTACTGGTCGTGCTGTACCTGATCTTCCATTGAACGAAAAAAAAGCCACCTGAACCAGGTGGCTTTTTGCTTTCTTAGTACCCGCTTGGATACACCGCGCTCGCCGTCATGGTGACGGGCGGCCCCACCTTGGCCGTGGTGGCGGCCAGGTCGTTCATCGGGAAGTACAGCATGCCTGCCGGCGTCAAGCCGAACGCCGCCACCTGCGCCTTGGCCGCGTCGCTGACCGTTACGCCCCACAGCTTGAACATCGGCCGCATGTCGCGCCCGATCAGGTTCGACGCGGCGATCAGCATGAAGTCGTTGCCATCCATCGCAGACGGATAGCTGGCGTAGGTGCCGAAGCCGTAGCTCGCATTGACTGTCGACCAGTCCGCCGCGTGCTGGCCCATGTTGCGGTCCAGCAGGTAGAGCAGGGTGAAGATTTCCCAGTTGTCACCATACTGGTTGTTGTAATAGCGCGCGTACTCGGTCAGCTGGCGGTAAAACATCACGCGTGCCGAATTGTTGGCGGCATACGAGGTGTCGGACCAGGTGCTGGCGTACATGGCGGCCTCCGGATCGGCGCTGCCGAGCGCGGCCTTGATGCTGTTGAACACGGCCACGCCGGTATTGGCACGGGCAACGATCGGCTTGGCGATGCCGGCCGGCGTGCCGTTGAAGCGCATCTGCGCATGCATCGGGAAGATATTGTTCGACACTTCCGTCGACTGGCCGCCGTAGATCTTCAGGCGCGCCACCTGGAGGTTGTGGCCGATTTCATGGGTTTCGCCCCAGCCCAGCGGCTGGAAGGCCCAGTCCTGATCGTAGGGATTGCCCGAGCAGCCCGAGCCGCAGTAAGCATGGGCGTCCGAAATGACATGCTGCATGACGTCGCGGCGATGCTGGGTGCCGCTGCAATCCCAGCCTTTGGCCGTGCACACCGCTTTGACGGTGGCCGCCAGCTGCAGCTGGCCGCTGGCCGCGTTGAAGCCGGCCATTTCATACGTTCCCTTGACCGTGTAGACCCAGGTGTCCGACGCCAGCGCGGCCATGTCGTCGTTGTACGCCGCCATCGTCTTCTTGAAGTTCGACAGCGTCGACTGCAGGGTCAGCGCGTCGGTGGCGAAGCCGACCCAATTGGTGGGGCTCGTGTTGACGGCGGTCTGGAAGGCCGCCACTTCGGTCGGATTGGTGCTGTCGCGCAGTACCGGGTGGGTGATCACGCCGGTCACGTTCACCGAGACCGACGGGTCGCTGCCGCTGGCAGCGTCGATGAACAGCAGCAGCGGGCCGCCGTACGGGCTGGTGATGGTGATCGTCTTGTTGGCAACGAGCGACACATGCGGCGACGAAATCTGCGTCGGCCGGTCCAGCGTGTTGAACACCCATGTGGTGTCGCGCAGCATGTTCAGGCCGAAGCTGACCGTGGCGCTGCTGTTGTCGGTGCGGGTCAGGGTGACGGTCTTGCCGGGCATGACGTACAGGCCGGTCAGGTATTGCTTGTTGCCGCTCACGGGCGGCGGCGTGGTCACCGTTTGCGACAGGGCCGGCGTGCTGGCCGCAATGAGCGGCGCGAAGTTGCCGAGGTTTTGCGCCACCGCCGAACTGCCGCGGTTGATGTAGGCCGTCATGTCCGAGTAATAGGCGCGCAGGAAGCGGGTCTTGTCGGCCTTGTCGACCGGGTAGGACACGCCGGCGCGGATTTTGTCGCCTTGCAGGACCAGCAGTTTTTCCAGCTGGTAGTCCGATTGGCCGAACAATGCCACGCCGGCCGCGTCGAGCGCGCGCAGGGTGCTGCGCAGTTGCATCGCGGGCGCCGCAAACTCGCTGTTGTAGGCGGCGTCGTCGGCGCAGCTGATGCGGCCCGAGGTGGTGCAGCCGCTCCAGGTGGTGCTGAAGTCGCCGGCGGCGAGGTGGCCCAGCAAGGACTTGATGCTGGCCAGATTGGCAGGCGTGGCGGGCAGGGTGGCCGGGTCGAACGCTTTCAAGCCCTCCTGGTCCCAATAATTATTGGTGATCCCAAGGCCGAACAAGTCCATCAAGCCGGAGGAGAGCGGATTGAGATCGCGGTAATAGTGCAGGTACAGCACCGGGATGCCGCGCGCCTGGGCGTCGCGCACGGTTTGCACGACGGCTTGCGCGTCAAAGGCGCTGCTGCTGTCGGCGCGGCTGATGACCAGCAGATCGGCGCCCTGCAGGCAGGCGGACAGCGCGCTGCCGTCGCACAGATTGTCGGCCAGCGTGACGCCGGACGCTTTGCCGTTCACGGTCGCGCCGGGATACTTGGCGTAGAACCAGTCGCGCACCTTGGTTTCATACGGGAACCAATGGGTTTCGGCGCCGGGCAAGTGCGCCGTGACGACCTTGAAGCTGCCGGAACTGGATCGCGCGCTGAGCCAGCCCACGGTATTGAGCATGAAGCGGTCCATGGCCGCGTTGCCGGGCTCGCCAAGCGGATTGCCGCCGAACACGGCATAGCGCGCGCCGGTGCTGGTCGTGCCGGCCACGGCCAGGGCTGCGCCGCTGCCCGCCTTGCTGTCGCTGTAGCGCCAGTTGCTCGACAACATGACCTGATTGCGCGACATGTCCTTCACGTTCAGCCAGACCGAGTCGTGGGTCGGATTCCAGTCGATCGCGCCAACCTGTTGGAACAGGCTCTGCTTGATGGCAGCGTAGGCGCCGATCTGGGTATCGAGCAGCTTGTTGGCGGCTTGCTCGATGACGGCTTGATCGACCGCGCTGGCGTCGCCGCTGGACATGGCCGTCGCCAGCAGCTTGGCGTTGGCTGCCGCTGCCTGTTCGGCGCTGTTGTCCGGGGTGGGGGTGGGAGTCGGGGTGGGCGTGCTGTTGCCGCCGCCGCCGCCGCATCCGTTCAGTCCGGCCAGCAGGCAAGCCAGGGTGACTGACGAGCGCAGCCAGCGGGAACGCAATGAGATCGAAAGCATGAAAAAAGGTTAAAGTTGATTTTTGGAAATATCAGCTTAGCATGAATTCCGCGCATGCAGCTGGAGACTTCCTGCTAATACCGGGGCGTAGCGCGGGGCGTACTGCGGAGATCGGAGGACGGATGCGGGCGGATAGTTGTGAAACTGCAACAATTGCCCCGTCTTAGCGCTGCTTGCCCTGACCGTGCTCGCCGCCCCGGCCGGGATGGTCCTGGCGCGGTGGATGCTCCGGCCTGCCGTTGTGAACGGGCCCGTGCGGGCCGGGGTTGCGCCCGATGGCGGCCGGCGCCGGACGCGGATCGGGCGCAGGCGCGTGCGGCCCAAGTACATGGTTTCCCTGGCCAGGATGGTCGCGCTCGACGAAACGCGGCTGCGGCCGGCGCTGCTCGTGCACTTGCTGCGGCTGCCTTGCGATGTCGGCCGGGCGCGGACGCCATTGGCGCGGCGCATGCGATTCGCGCAGTGCATCGCTGTAGTGCTGCGCATGCAGTTCGCGCCGCTGGGCATCGTTCGGGTAGCTGCCGCGCGGATAGCGCTGCTGGTAGCTTGGCAGCGGCGCCGGGGGCGGTAGCACGGCGCGGTTCCAGCGATTCCAGTCATGGTGGCGGCGCGCCCAGCGCGGGCCCCAGACCACATCCCAGCGCGGCGGCGCATCCATGCTCCAGCGGCGGAAGGTCACGGGCCGGTAGCCGTAATAGCGCACGGGAACGCGCAGCACGAACAGGGGAACGCTGTCGATGGCGACGCGGCGCCACGGCCCGTCGTACCAGGGGCTGACATACCAGCCCTCGGGCAGGTAGACCCAGTAGTGGCCGTCGTAGAAGAAGTAATTGGCGCGCAGGCCCGGCGCGTAATAGACCGGATAGCCGGGAATCGGTTGCAGATCGGGATAGGCCGGGACGTGGAGACCGATGTTGACGCGCACCTCGGCCTGCGCCGGCAAGGACGTGCTTGCCGCGAGCGTCAGGATGATCAACAGTTTGCGCATCATGGTTCCCCGGAGCGCGGCACGGGCCGCTTTGCATGCATTGTAGCGCCGTGCGGCGCGCGGACGCGCTTTGACTTTTCCGTGCGCCCATAAAAAAAGGCTTGCCGAAGCAAGCCTTTCGTTCAGTACCGGTTCGACACTTAGAACTGGTTCATGGTGTTGTCTTTGCCGCCCGCCTTCAGCGCAGCTTCGCCGCTGAAGTAATCTTTGTGGTCGTCGCCGATGTCCGAGCCGGACATGTTCTGGTGCTTGACGCAGGCGATGCCCTGACGGATTTCCTTGCGCTGGACGCCAGCCACATAGCCGAGCATGCCTTGGTCGCCGAAGTAGTCCTTGGCCAGGTTGTCGGTCGACAGCGCGGCGGTGTGGTAGGTCGGCAGCGTGATCAGGTGATGGAAGATGCCGGCTTCGCGGGCTGCGTCAGCCTGGAAGGTGCGGATCTTCTCGTCGGCGGTTGCGGCCAGTTCGGAATTGTCGTACTCGACGCTCATCAGGGCGGCGCGGTCGTAGGACGAAACATCTTTGCCTTCGGCCTTCATTGCATCGAACACTTGCTGACGGAAGTTCAGGGTCCAGTTGAACGATGGGCTGTTGTTGTAGACCAGCTTGGCGTTCGGGATGACCTTGCGGATTTCCTTGACCATGCCGCCGATTTGCGCGATGTGCGGTTTTTCGGTTTCGATCCACAGCAGGTCGGCGCCGTTTTGCAGCGAGGTGATGCAATCGAGTACGCAGCGCGCTTCGCCCGTGCCGGCGCGGAACTGGAACAGGTTGCTTGGCAGGCGCTTAGGACGCAGCAGCTTGCCTTCGCGCTTGATGATCACGTCGCCATTGCCCAGTGCATCGGCCGACACTTCTTCGCAATCGAGGAAGGCATTGTATTGGTCGCCCAGGTCGCCCGGGGTGGTGGTCACGGCGATCTGCTTGGTCAGGCCGGCGCCGAGCGAGTCGGTACGGGCCACGATGATGCCGTCGTCCACGCCCAGTTCCAGGAAGGCGTAACGGATGGCGCGGATCTTGGCAAGGAAGTCTTCGTGCGGCACGGTGACTTTGCCGTCCTGGTGACCGCATTGCTTTTCATCCGACACTTGATTTTCGATCTGGATGCAGCAAGCACCGGCTTCGATGAATTGCTTGGCCAGCAGATAGGTCGCTTCGGCATTGCCGAAACCGGCGTCGATGTCGGCAATGATAGGCACCACGTGGGTGATGTGGTTGTCGATCTTGCTCTGGATCGCTTGCTTGGCGGCGCCCTGGGCTTCGTCCAGCTGGCGGAACAGGCCGCCCAGTTCACGCGCGTCGGCCTGGCGCAGGAAGGTGTACAGCTCTTTGATCAGGGCCGAGACGGCGGTCTTTTCGTGCATCGACTGATCAGGCAGCGGGCCGAACTCGGAGCGCAGCGCGGCAACCATCCAGCCCGACAGGTAGAGGTAGCGGCGGTCGGTGCTGTTGAAATGCTTTTTGATCGAGATCAGCTTTTGCTGACCGATGAAACCGTGCCAGCAGCCCAGCGACTGGGTGTACTTGGACGAGTCGGCGTCGTAGTTGGCCATGTCGGCGCGCATGATCTTGGCGGTGTACTTGGCGATATCCAGACCGGTCTTGAAACGGTTCTGGGCGCGCATGCGGGCGGCCGATTCCGGGTTGATGGCGTTCCAGGCGCTGCCGTTCGTGTCTTTCAGGCTGGCGATGGCTTGAATATCGTCTTGGTACTTGGACATGAGAATTTCCTTAAAGGTCGGACAAGAGAGAGAAAGCGAATCAGTGTCGGTGCTGCATACAAAGCGAAACCGCATGTAAGAATGATAGACGCTTTTTCGGGGAAACACTTAGTCTTATATAAGACATATAACTAAATTTATTTCGTTTATTTTCAATGACTTGAGTATTGCCTTTCGTAATGCGGGATATATTTTCACATCTGCGGGATGCGCGGGCCATTTTTTCGACTGGCAATATTCCATGATGTGAAATCGATTTTCAGCCAAAGAGAAACGGCGGCTGCCGCGACGACGCTCTGGCTGCCGCTTTCAGTACTCCATCGGCGTTTCCGGCCGTTTCATCGCAATGTTGCCCTATTGGTTCTACAGATGTAGGACACTACATCACCGGCACACCACGATCAGAATGGCGCTGCCCACGACAAAGGATAACAATGCTCTCTGCTTCGAATTTGCGCACGGTCGTCCCGGCGCTCTTGACTCTATTGCTGTCCGGTATGGCCAACTCTGCGGCCAATGCAGCGGAGCCGGCTGCGCCCCCGGCCACCCTGGAAGAGCTCGACAAGCGCCTGTCGGCTTCGTTCGCCGAGCGCGGCATTCCCGGCGCCGCGCTGGCGCTGGTGGAAGACGGGAAGGTGGTCTATATAAAGGGCTACGGTGTCGCGGACAAAAGTACGGGCACCCTGGTGACGCCGGAGACGGTGTTTCGGGCCGCCTCCATATCCAAGAGCTTGACCGGGATCGCGCTGATGTCCCTGGTCGAGCAAGGCAAACTGCAACTCGATGCCCGGCTGGCCGATCTGGCGCCGGAGATCAAGTTCAGCAATCCTTGGGAACAGACCGATCCGGTTCGGCTGGCGCATCTGCTCGAGCACACGACGGGCTGGCCCGATATTTCCCTGCGTGTGGAAACGACCGATGGTCCTGGCTGGAGTTTGAGCAAAGGCGTCCAGTTCAACAGCCCGGAGTTCGTGAGCCGCTGGAAGCCCGGCCAGTTCGCGGTCTACAGCAACGCAGGCCCGGCGGTTGCAGGCCGTGTGCTGGAAAAAGTCAGTGGAAAGGATTTTTCCACGTTCGAGCGCGACCATGTTCTGCGGCCGATGGGCATGGCCAGCGCCGATTTTGACCTGACGCCGGCACTGGCGGCCAAGCTGTCCAGGAGCTACAGCACGAGCGGCACCGCAACCCCTTACCAGCACATTATCTTGCCCCCATCGGGTTCCCTGGCCACGAACGTGCAGGATCTGTCCAAGCTGGTCCTGTTCTTTATCGGGCGCGGTACCGTCGATGGACGGCAGATCTTGTCGCCGGCATCCGTGGCACGGATCGAACGCAGCGAGACCTCGCTGGCTGGCAAGGCCGGCTTGCACGGCTACGGCCTGGGCAACTTTCCTCTGGCGGATCAGGGGCCAAGCTATCGTGGGCACAACGGCCAGATCGATGCGTTTTCGTCGATCTATGCGTACTCGGTGGCGCAGCGTTCCGGCTACGTGGTGCTGGCCAATGGCGGCGAGGGCGTCGATTTCAAAACGCCGATCACCCGTTTGATTCAAGCCTATTTGAACCGCAGCCGCGCCTTCACGCCACCGCCGGCGTTCGCGCTTGCCCAAAGTGAGCTCGACGCGCTGGCAGGCTTCTATCGCAATGTGACGCCGGCCAAGGATTTGATGCGGCCGTATGCCGAACTATTCGGGTACTCGCATGTTTCCGCTGGCAAGGGCAAGTTGGTGATCGGCGGGCGCGATTATGTTGCCACCGGTCCGCACACCTTCCGCCGCACCGACCGCGACCAGGCCAGCATCGCTTTTGCCCAGGTGGACGGCGAGATGGTTGCCTTGTCCGGCGGCTTTGGCGACCGCGAGCGGGAGCCGGCCTGGCATATCGCAGCGTATGCCGTGCTCGGCGGCCTGGCCGTGTTGGGCGGCGCAGGCGCGCTGCTGGCGCTCCCGTTCTGGAGCTTTGCGGCGATGAAAAGGAAACGTCAGTTCAAAGGCGGATGGGGCATTCGGCTGTTTCCCTTGCTGGCGTTCGCGAGCTGTCTTGCTGCATTGGCGTTGCCGCTGTTTGCGCTGGAGTCCGGCGTCGAGATGATGGCCAGACTGGCGCTGCCTGGCGCGCTTTCAATCACAATTTTTGTGTGCAGCATCCTCTTTCCCCTGATGGCGGCGGGCGGCTTGTGGCAAGCATTGCATCACAAGGAGGCAGGCAAGCTGGTGCGCTGGTACGCTGGGCTGACATCGAGCGCCATGCTTGTTGTTGCCTGCTACGCCTTGCGCATCGGGTGGATTGGATTGCGCACCTGGACGATGTGACCGGAAAGGTGCACGGGCAATGCGAAACGCCGGCGGAAAGGCCGGCGTTCGGGTGGCGGAAATGTGGCGCCTTCTTAACGGAAGTATTGTCCGGCGCGCTCTGGCTGATACAGCACTTCCAGCAAGCGCACGTTCAGCATGTGCCCGTCGCGCCGGGGCCAGTCGATCGTGTCGCCCACGGACAGACCCAGTAGCGCGCTGCCGATTGGCGTGAGCACCGAGATCCCGTTTGGCACCTGGCCCATGTCCTTGGGGTAGGCCAAGGTCAGGCAAAACGCTTCTTCCGGGCTGTCGATTTCAAAGCGGACCGTCGAATTCATCGTTGCGACACCGGGCGGCATGTTCTGGGGTTCGACGATGTCGGCGCGCGCGAGTTCCTCAAGCAGGCCCGCGTGCGTGGCGAGCTCGCCGGGGGCGAGGGTGGCGATCAGCTGGTCGAGACGGTCCGCGTCGAGCGAGGATACGGTGATGGATGGTTTCATGGAACAGCTCTCCTGGTATTCAGTGATTGGGGAAACACGAAGCGGGGAGGTGGCTCGGAGAGGCGGTAGGGGGCCGGGCATGCCGGCGGCGCCTCACCGAGCCCGGGAAAGCCGGGCGAGCTGGGGGCGGACAAGCGCGGAGACGGTGACCGGCGCGCGGAATGCGCCCTCGTTCAGGGAAGAACCATGACAATGAACGGGATGGAAGACCGGGTTCAACATGAGGCAAGTATAGCCCGTTCGCCGGGCGGGCGTGCGGGGCTGGCCAGATGCGACAACGCCCGCGTGCCAGGCGGGCGTTGCGTCTGCGTGGCTGCCCTCCGTCATTAGTGCGCCCTGGTGCGGTCGCTGCCACCGGAAGAACCCATCCCCACCGCCGGCATATGTTCGGGTGGCATCCCCTCGCGGAACAACTGGCGCAATTGCTGGCGCAGTTCCGGCGAATCCTGGTGATGGTGCACCGACACTGCGTGTTCGACGGCGACCTGCAGTAACTCGTCGTCGCTGTCGGCCGAAATGGCCACCGAGCACTGCGTATCGCTCGGAAATTCCCTGCAATCGATGAATTTGCGCGTCATGATCATCCCCGTTTCTTGAAAGTGCAGGCAAGTTGCCTGCTTTTTCAGTATAGGTAGCGGGGCGCGTTCTGCAACCGGGGCCGGTGGCGGTATCATGCAGCCTGCAAACAAACAGTAGATAGGGTGTAGTGATGATGATCGTAACGCATAGCGGCAAGTTCCACGCCGACGACGCCTGGGCAGTCGCGGTATTGAAGGTATTGTTTCCAGATGCGCAAGTGGTGCGCACGCGCGATGCGGCGCTGGTGGAGGCGGCGGACTTCGCGGTCGATGTGGGCGGTGTGTGGGATCCGGCGACGGGGTGCTTCGATCATCATCAGAAGGGCTTCGCCGGCGCGCGGCCGACCGGCGTGCCTTACGCCAGCGCGGGTCTGGTGTGGCGGGAATATGGTGCGCGCTGCGTGACGGCGCTGGCCGTCGCGCATACGGGGCACAGCTTGTCCGACAAGCAGGCGGCGGAGATCGCCCATGCCATCGATGCCGATATCGTGCAGTACCTCGACCTGTCCGATGTGGGCGCGGCCAAGAATGCGCCGGGCGGCTACGGCCTGTCGGCCGTGGTGTCGGGCTTTAATCCCAACTGGCTCGACGAGCAACGGCTCGGCTATGGCGCCGCCACCGATGACTACCGGCTCGATCAGTTCATGCGCGCGGTGGCCATGCTCACCGACGTGATCATCAACGCCGTGAAATCGCGGGTCGGCGCCGCGCTTGCGACGGAGCAGGTCAGGCGGGCGCAAGTGCTCGAGCAGGGGCGCGTGATCTTCCTGGAAAACGGCGCGCTACCGTGGGGCCGGGTGGTGCGCGAGGAAATGCCGGAGGTGCTGTTTGTGATCAGCCACAACATCGCGGAACAGCGCCACATGATCCATACGATTCCCGTCAGCCCCGACAGTTTTGCGGCACGCGCCGACCTGCCGGAATCCTGGGCCGGCTTGCGCGACGCGCAGCTGGCGGCCGTGACCGGCGTGCCGGATGCGGGCTTTTGCCATAACGGACGCTTTATCGCCTCGGCCAAGTCGTACGAGGGGATTCGCACCATGGCGGCGTTGGCCCTGCAGGCGCTTGCGCTGCGGTGATAGCCCTTCGCTTTGCGCGTCGCGCGCGCACTGCTCGCCCTCAGCGCCGGCGACAAGCCGGCATTGCGGGCGTATCTGTTGTCGCCAGCGAGGGTGTATAAGCTGCTACTATCGGTATAGATGACGCCGCACGATGCCAGGGTCCGCGCGAAGCGGCCTGGGAGCGCCACAAGCCGAATGCTTTCTTATGGCGCAACAACCACTGACGGTTGTTGCGCCAGTATGAATTTTCAGGCGACATGAACAACACAAAATATTTCGAGCCCCATCGCCGTGCCACGTGGCTCGAGTTGTTCTTCGACCTGATTTTTGTGGTGGCGATCGGCGATGTCACGCATATCCTGAACCACACGCACGAGGGGCATCTTGCCCCAAAGCAGTTCTGGCAATATGTCCTCACTTTCATGCCCTTGTGGTGGATTTGGGTCAGCCACACGATGTATGCCAACCGGTTCGACGCGGATGACCGCAAACATCGGCTGGCAACCCTGTTCATCATGTTCCTGGTGATTATCATCTCGGGCTTGATCGACCAGCGATTCCTGGCCAGCTTCGAGGTCATCATCGTCTGCTACGCCGGTTCGAAATACATCATCGCCTTCATGTATTTCGTGTCGAAATACCGGCACGAGGAAAGCGCGCAACTGACTGCCGCAGTTGGGTGGGTGACCGTCGCCGGCGCCAGCATCAGTCTCGCTTCAATTCTGTTCCCGGCGCCACTGCGATATGTCGTGCTTTACCTTGGCATATTGTTCGATCTGGTGGCGTTCATCTGTTTTTTGCCGCGTCGCCTCCGGGGTATCCCGGTGCATACCGAACACCTGATCGAGCGTGTGGGCCTGCTCACGCTCATCTTGCTGGGAGAGTCCGTCATCAGCCTGTCGGCGGGACTGGCCAATATCGTCTGGACGGCGGAGAGGCTGGTGACCGCCGCCACCGGCTTTGTGACGATATCGAGCATCTGGTGGGTCTACTTCGACAGTTTTCACCTGCTGTCCAGACAGAAGCTCGCGACCGGTCTTTCGGTCCTGTACTCGCACTTTTTCGTTTTCATCGGCCTGTCGATCCTGGCCAGCCTGATCCGGCACGCGATCCTCGACGACATGCAAGTAGTCGATTTCCGGGTATTGTCGTTCATCGGGACGGTTTGCTTTTTCATTGGCAAGCAGTACGCCTATTTCATGGAGCGTCCCGAGCTGCGGCCCCAGCTGACCGTCAACACCATGGTCGTCTTCGTATTGACCGGGTTTTCCCTGCTGTTGCCAAGAACCAGTTTCATCCTGTTTGGTCTGACCGCCACGATGATTTGTTATGCTTTTCTCAGTCTCAAGTACCTGACCGTCCCCCGCGGGCGTCGGGACCATCCGCGCAACAGCGCCATCAAAGGAGACCAGCCCTGAGCGGCACAGCAAGTTCTGGAACGGCCGGACCTCAGGTTTTCTGACGTTGGAAACAAAAACGCCACCTTCAGGTGGCCAACGGCGTTCCCGCGGCGCGCGTCGGGCGCGAACTGCTCGCCCTCAGCGCGGGCGACACCCCGGCATTGCGGGCCCCTCTGCTGTCGCGCCGGATGTGGTTCTATTACTGGAAGGCGTACGGCGCGCCACGCCAGTTCGATCTGGTCGTGGCCAAGCCTGAGGGCCCAGCCCGGATGCGGATAGCGGGCAGTGCCACGGTGCCGGCGTCGCTGGCCGCTGCCGGATCCTTCGACTTCGACAAGACCTTCCATGTCGCACTGTTGCCTGGTAACGCGGCGCTGCTGACGATCGATCAATTCGTCTGCCCGGACAAGCAGGCCTTCTATGCTTTCACGAAGGCGGTTTTCCCACACGGACGCCGCTGTGTTTGTGATCGACAATCCGGCCTCCGGCAGTCTGAACGCATCGGAATTGGCAAAATCGCCGCTCAAAGTGGTTGATATTCCTTTGCCGCCGCGCGCCCCCAATCAAGGTTATTCGATTCAGGGAAACTGCTCGCAAGGCAAGAACAAGAATGTCGTGCTGATCCAGATCGCCAATGAAACGCCATACGGAACCGCGCCGAAGCCGATCAGCGCATGGGTGCTCGATGCCAATCAACAGGCGGTCCAGGTCAATCCCGCCAAATCCGTCAAATGCCCCGTGGTGGAAACAGACGTTTGAAACTCGTCGGGGCGCCCGCCCGGTCAGGCGCCCCGGTCCCGACCGTTGCCGCTTCTCAGCTCAGACTGCGGTCGCATCTTCGACAGGGAAGCCAAGGTTCGGTACCCTGTCATCCGGCAACCAAGGCCAGTATGAACGCTTCGCAATGGCTTGCCGGGCGGCCGCCAATTCCTGCTCGGTCAGGAACATCCCGAAAAGATCGTTGCCGCCATTGATCGCGTAGAAACGGTGGGTGGATGCATGGAGACTGGCGTTGACGATCTGGAAAAAGGCGACCGTGGCCCGCTCCCATCCATCGGTGTTTTGTTTACCATCGTCCACTACCTCCCAAATCACAAATTCTCTGCCACCGGCGCCAATGGAGTAACGAAGACCGCCGTCGCCCAGGGTTTCAGTCACTTCCAGTGGCGCCACCGCATACGCGCTCAGGCGCGGCAGCAACTCTCGGTAGGCAGACAGAATTCCTTGTTCGGCCAGGCGTTCAGCGTCCAGGAAGATGGCCTGATCATAGTCCAACGGGCTGGCTGATTGAGCCAGCGGTGTTGGCGGGTTGATGCCCAGGAGGCCTTTCAGGCGGTCGATAAAGTGATGCATATTTTGGTGGTAAATTGCAATTTTAATGATGGCGCGGCACTCGCTCTTCTGAGCGGTTGCGCGTCCGTCCCCATGCAGGATACCAAGTTGCTCGCGGCCCCGAAAGAAAACATGGCGTTGGTGACCTTCGTTCGCCGCCGGATCGATGAACCAGCTGGAACGGTGTGGGGGGCCTCGTATTGCCACCGCCGAATTGAGCTGGAAAACAAAAACGCCACCCGAAGGTGGCGTTTTATTTGTTCTTGGTGGCCCGGGGCGGAATCGAACCACCGACACAAGGATTTTCAATCCTCTGCTCTACCAACTGAGCTACCAGGCCAAGAGGCATGATTATAGACACCCGACATGACCTTTGCAAGGCCGACTGACAACTTTTCTGGAAAAATGGCCAAAATCCGGTAGAAACGGTGTTGTTTGTTGCCGCTATAATGCGTTGCATGACAAGCAAAAATACCCCCCAGGCGCCGAGCCAGACTGAAATTTGCATTGTTGGCAACGGCGCCATCGCCAAAACGGCCGCCCTCGGCTTCGCCCAGGCCGGCCACAGCGTCACGCTGCTGGTGCCGGCCGCCGGCGCCGCGCCCGCCGCCCCCGCCGGCGGCGACCAGCCCTGGGATGCGCGCGTCTACGCGCTCAATCACACCGCGCACACGCTGCTCTCGTCGCTCAAGGTATGGGGCGCGCTCGACGCGTCCCGGGTCGCGCCGGTCGACACCATGGTCGTCGGTGGCGACGGCGCCCAGCCCGGCGGTCTGGCCTTCGACGCCTTCGGCGCCCACGTGGGCGCGCTGGCCTGGATCGTCGAAGACCGCAATCTGAACCAGGCGCTCGACGCCGCCCTCAAATTCGCGCCCAAGGTGCAGATCGTCAGCGGCCGCGCTGCCAGCCTTTCGGCAGACGATCACGGCGCCACCGTGGCGCTCGAAGACGGCACCAGCATCCGCGCCGCGCTTGTCGTCGGCGCCGACGGCGGCCAGTCCTGGGTGCGCGGTCAGTGCGATATCGGCATCGATTACCGCTCCTATCACCAGCGCGCCATCGTCACCAATTTTTCATGCGAGAAGCCGCACCACGGCGCCGCCTTCCAGTGGTTCACCGGGACCGAGGGCATCGTGGCGCTGCTGCCGCTGCCGGGCGAGCGGGTCTCGCTGGTCTGGTCCGCGCCGGACGGCCTGGCCGATATCATCATGAACGAGTCGCTGGGCGAACTGGCCGTGCGCCTGTCTGTTCTGGCCGACGACAAGCTCGGCACCTTGCGTCCGCTGCAGCCGGAAGTGGTCAAGGACCTGCCGCTGGCGCTGATCCGCCCGCACACCATCGTCGCGCCGCGCGTGGCGCTGGTGGGCGATGCGGCGCACGTGGTCCATCCGCTGGCCGGGCACGGCATGAATCTCGGCTTCGCCGACGTGGCCGACCTGCTCACGGCCGTGGCCAGCCGCGAAGACCAGCGCAGCATCGGCGACGAACGCGTGCTGGCGCGCTACGCCCGCTCGCGCAAGGAAGACATATTACTCATGCAACTGGCGACCGATGGCCTGGCGCGCCTGTTTGCCACAAATCTCGAGCCAGTTCGCATCGCGCGCAATTTGGGATTAAACTTGCTCGATAAATTGCCCATGCTCAAGCGTCGACTGATGTCGCACGCCATGGGCAAGTAATGCTTTTGCAAATACCGGAGAAGTTATGTTGAAAACGAAAGTCGCACTACTGGCCCTCGCTTGCGCGGTCGTATCCTGTACCGCCGCCGAAGGCTCGGTTGAAGCGAACCTGCGCAAGGTGGTCGAGCCGCGTCTGGGCGACGGCGCCAAGATCGTGTCGATCAAGAAGACCCCGTATGCGGGCCTGTACGAGATCGTCGCCGACGGCAATATCATCTATACCGACAAAGACGGCGAATACCTGTTCTTCGGCCAGATGTTCAATACCCGCACCCGCCAGAACCTGACCAAGGAACGCCTGGACATCGTCAACCGCATCGATTTCTCGAAGCTGCCGTTCGAGAGCGCGCTCAAAACGGTCAAGGGCGACGGCAAGCGTGTCATGGCCATCTTTGAAGACCCGAACTGCGGCTACTGCAAGCACTTCCGCAAGACCACGCTCAAGGAAGTCGACAACGTCACCGTCTACACCTTCATCCTCAACATCCTCTCGGAAGATTCGGTCGTAAAGTCCAAGGCCATCTGGTGCGCGGCTGACCGCAACAAGGCCTGGGACGATTGGATGGTCGACGGGAAGATGGCGCCGCCGGCACCGGAAAACTGCGAAACGCCGAACGCCAAGATCTCCGCGCTGGCGCAGCGCTATGGCATCAACGCCACGCCTGCGATCTTCTTCGCCGACGGCACGCGCATTCCCGGCGCGATCGATCTGGCCGGTCTGGAAGCGAAGTTCGAGACCGTCAAGACCGCCAAGTAAGCGTCCGCGCGCGCAGCCGTCCATGAATCCGATCGGACTGCTGCTCGCCGCCGGCCGCGGTCAGCGCTTCGACCCAACGGGTCAGCGCAATAAACTCCTCGCGCCACTGCCCGGCGGCGACCTGGTGGTCGTCGCCAGTGCACGCGCCATGCTCGCTGTGCTTCCCCGTGTGATTGCCGTGGTGCCCGCCGAAGGCGCCGTCGCTGCCGCCCTGCGCGCGGCCGGTTGTGAAGTCACGCTCTGTCCCGACGCCGCCAGCGGCATGGCCGCCTCCTTGGTGCATGGCTTGCGCCTGGCGCAGCAGGCCGACGGCTGGATCATCGCCCTGGGCGACATGCCGTTTGTGGCGCCGCCCACCATCGCAGCCTTGCGCGCCGCGCTCGCTGATGGAGCGGGCATTGCGGCGCCGCTGCACGCCGGGCGGCGCGGCAACCCGGTCGCATTCGGCGCCGTGTATTTACCGCAGCTGCTGGCGCTGCGGGGCGACCAGGGCGCGCGCGCGCTCCTTGCCGCCGAACCGGTGACGGCTGTTGCAGTCGATGATCCCGGCGTGCTGCACGATATAGATACTGCCTCGGATTTAAATAAAAACGGTACACTCCCGGTGGGCGGACACCTATGACAATCATGAAAAAGACCACAATAAAGAAGCAAGCGGCGATTCAATACGCCGTCGATCCCAAAGACCTGGCGGCGCACCTGTTCGAGGTCACCATCAGGGTTGCGGCTCCTGCCGCCGAAGGGCAGGAGTTTGCCCTGCCGGCCTGGATCCCGGGCAGCTACATGATCCGCGAGTTCTCGCGCAACATCGTGCAGATCCGCGCCGAGTCGAAAGGCCGGCCGGTGGCGCTCACCAAGCTCGACAAGCACTCGTGGCGCGCGGCGCGGGTCGACGCTGCGCTGACGGTCGTCTACGAGGTCTACGCATGGGACATGTCGGTGCGCGCCGCCCACCTCGACCAGACCCACGGCTTCTTTAACGGCACCAGCGTGTGCCTGCGTGTGGTCGGCCAGGAATCGCTGGCGCACGAGATCGATCTGCGCCGCCCGGCCGATCCGGCCGCCAAAACCTGGCGCGTGGCGACCTCGCTGCCGGAACTGGGCGCCAAGCGCTACGGCTTCGGCACCTATGTCGCGGCCAACTACGATGAGCTGATCGACCATCCGGTCGAAATGGGCGACTTCGCCCTGGCCACCTTCAAGGCGCACGGGGTGCCGCACGATATCGTGATCACCGGCCGCGTGCCCAATCTGGACATGGCGCGCCTGCAGACTGACCTCAAAGCCATCTGCGAAGCCCAGATCGCGTTCTTCGAGCCGCGCACCAAGCGCGCGCCGATGGACCGCTACGTGTTCCTGACCATGGCCGTCGGTGACGGCTACGGCGGTCTTGAGCATCGCGCGTCGACCGCCCTGATCTGCGCGCGCGGCGATCTGCCGACCACCGCCGCGGCCAAAACCGCCGACGTCAGCGATGGCTACCTCAAATTCCTGGGCCTGTGCAGCCACGAGTACTTCCACACCTGGAACGTCAAGCGCATCAAGCCGGTCGTCTTTGCGCCTTACGATCTGCAAAGCGAAACCTACACGCCGCTGCTTTGGCTGTTCGAAGGCTTTACCAGTTATTACGACGATCTGATGCTGGTCCGCAGCGGCATCATCGGCGAAGGCGCTTATCTCAAGCTGCTCGGCAAAGCGATCGCCGGTGTGCTGCGCGGCAGCGGACGCACCAAGCAGAGCGTGGCCGATTCGAGCTTCGACGCCTGGGGCAAATACTACCGCCAGGACGAGAACGCGCCGAACGCGATCGTCAGCTATTACGGCAAGGGGTCGCTGATCGCGCTCGCGTTCGACCTGACGATTCGTGCCAAGACCGGCGGCAAAAAGTCGCTCGACGATGTCATGCTGGCCTTGTGGCAGCGCTTCGGGCGCGATTTCTATGGCACTGGCGGGCGCGGTGTGACCGAGGCCGAAGTCGAGGCCCTGTTCGACGAAGTCAGCGGCACCAAACTCAAGCCGATGTTCGACCGCTATGTGCGGGGGACGGTCGAACTGCCGCTGGCCAAGCTGTATGCGCCGTTCGGGATCAAGCTCGAAGATGAACGGCGCGGCAACAAGCCTTCGTTCGACGCCGGTCTGGGACGCGACGGCAACGACGTCAAGCTGACGCAGGTGCACGAGGACGGCGCCGCCCACCGCGCGGGGTTGTCGGCGGGCGACGTGCTGGTGGCGATCGATGGCTTGCGCGTGAGCGGTGCGCCGTCCGGCGTGGATGCGCTGCTGTCGCGCTACAGGGTGGGCGAGACGGTGACGGTGCACGCCTTCCGGCGCGATGAACTGATGACGTTCAGTGTGAAGCTGCTGGGCGACCGCGTGCCTGGGATAACCTTGTCGCTGGTCGACGAGCGCAAGAAAAGCGGCCGCCCCAGCGCGACTCGCTAGTGAGCCACCCTTCGATCAGCTGAACAGGCGTTGTAGTTCAACGCCTGGCTCCGGCGCCCGCATGAACGCCTCGCCCACCAGGAACGCATGCACGTTCGCGTCGCGCATGCGCTTCACATCGGGCGGGCCCATGATGCCCGATTCGGTCACCACCAGTTTATCAGCCGGAATGCGCGGCAGCAGCCCCAGCGTCGTCTCGAGCGACACATCGAAGGTCCGCAGATTGCGGTTGTTGATGCCCACCAGCGGCGTACGCAATTTGAGCGCGGCGGTCAGCTCGTCACCGTCGTGCACTTCCACCAGCACATCGAGTCCCAGCTCCAGAGCGCACGCTTCCAGCTCCGCCATCAGGCCGTGATCGAGCGCCGAGACGATCAGCAAAATCGCATCGGCCCCCATCGCCCGCGCTTCGTAGACCTGGTACAGGTCGATCATGAAGTCTTTGCGAATGACAGGGATCTCGCAGGCGGCGCGCGCCTGCTTGAGATAGTCCACGTGGCCCTGGAAGAAATTCACATCGGTGAGCACCGACAGGCACGCGGCGCCATGGCGGGCATAGCTCTCGGCGATATTCGCGGGACGGAAGTCCGGACGCAGCACGCCTTTGGATGGCGACGCCTTCTTCACTTCGGCGATCACCCCGGCGTTGCCGGCGGCGATATGGCGGCGCAGGCTCGCTTCAAAACCGCGGATCGCGGCGCGGCCGGCGGCATCGGTTTCCACTTCGCGGCGCAGGCTGGCCAGGTCGCGGTGCTTTTTGGCTGCGGCCACTTCGTCGGCTTTGACGGCCAGGATTTTTTTGAGAATATCGGACATGATGAAAACGCTTCAGTGCTGTTTGGAGAGGGCCAGCTTGATGCCGAGCCAGACGAACAGGCCGCCGGTAACGCGGTTGAGCCATAGCGCCACGCCGGGCGCCACTTTCAGGCGCGCGCTGGCCAGGCCGGTAAAGACCGCCAGGAAGACGCTCCACAGCATGCCGTTGAAATTGAAGATGCAACCCAGGATGACGAAGGCGAGCGGCTTGCTGGCCGCACCGGCGTCGATAAACTGCGGTACGAAGGCGAGGAAGAACAGCGCCACTTTCGGGTTCAGCACATTGGTCAGCAAGCCCTGGGCGAAGATTTTTCGGTAGGGCAGGGGCGGGATGGTGGCTGCCGCCGCCGCGTCCTTGCGTTTGCTGAGCAGGAGGCCGAGCGCCATGTACAGGATGTAGGCGGCGCCGACGTACTTGACCGCCATGAAGGCCGTGGCCGATGTCGCCAGGATCGCCGACAGGCCGACAGCCGCGGCGAGCACGTGGACCATGGTGCCGGTGCAGATGCCCATGGTTGCGGCCACGCCCGCGCGCCAGCCCTGGGTGGCGCTGCGGGTCATGATGAGCAGGGAGTCAGGGCCGGGCAGGATGTTGAGCAGCAGGCCGGAGATGACGAAAAGAGGTAAGTCGTGAATGCCGAACATGTAGGGTCCTTAGAATAGCCGCGCATCGTCCTCGCGAAGGCGGGGACCCATAGCGCGTCAGCACGGAGCTGCGGTGCGATGGGCCCCCGCCTACGCGAGGGCGACGTTAGGTGCCGAGTTGTTGTGTGACGTCGACGAATTGCTGCAATTTTGCCTTGGCGGCGCCAGATGCAATCGCCGTGCGCGCCTTCTTCAAGCCGTCTTCAATGGAAGCTGCCACGCCCGCCGCATACAGCGCCGTGCCCGCATTGAGCGCCACGATGTCGTAAGCCGCCCCCGGTTCCCCGTTCAGCGCTTCCATCATCTTGGCCTTCGATTCGACCGAATCGGCCACCTTGAGATTGCGGCTGGCGATCATCTGCAATCCAAAATCTTCCGGATGAATCTCGTACTCGCGGATCTCGCCGTTGACGAGTTCCCCGACCATGGTGGCCGCGCCGAGCGACACTTCATCCATATTGTCGCGCCCCCATACCACCACCGCGTGCTGGGCACCGAGGCGCTGCAGCACGCGCACCTGGATCCCCACCAGATCGGGATGGAACACGCCCATGAGGATATTCGGCGCACCGGCCGGATTGGTCAGCGGCCCCAGAATATTGAAGATCGTGCGCACTCCCAGCTCGCGCCGCACCGGCGCCGCATGCTTCATCGCCGCATGGTGATTGGGTGCGAACATGAAACCGATGCCGGTTTGCGCAATCGACTGCGCGATCTGTTCCGGCTTGAGATTGATATTGGCGCCCAGCGACTCGAGCACGTCGGCACTGCCCGACGACGACGACACGCTGCGCCCGCCGTGCTTGGCCACGCGTGCGCCGGCGGCGGCGGCGACGAACATCGAGGCGGTGGAAATATTGAAGGTGTGCGCGCCGTCGCCACCGGTGCCGACGATGTCGAGCAGGTTGGTGGTGTCGGCCATGGGCACTTTGGTCGAAAATTCGCGCATCACTTGCGCGGCGGCGGCGATTTCGCCGATGGTTTCTTTTTTGACGCGCAGGCCGAGCGTGAGCGCGGCGATCATGGTCGGGGACATTTCGCCGGACATGATCTGGCGGAACAGGTGCAGCATCTCATCGTGGAAGATCTCGCGGTGTTCGATGCAGCGCAGCAGGGCTTCTTGTGGGGTGATCGGCATGATGGTTCCAGGTTAGCGTTCGAGGAAATTCTTCAGCAGGGCATGGCCATGCTCGGACAGGATCGATTCGGGGTGGAACTGCACACCCTCGATATCGAATTCCTTGTGCCGCACGCCCATGATCTCGCCGTCGTCGGTCCATGCCGTCACCTCCAGGCAGGCCGGAAGCGAGGCGCGCTCGATGGCCAGCGAGTGGTAACGGATCACCGTGAACGGGCTGGGAAGTCCCTTGAATACGCCAACGCCGGTATGGGCGATCAGCGACGTTTTGCCATGCATGACCTGCTTGGCGCGAATGACCTTGCCGCCGAACGCGGCGCCGATCGCCTGGTGGCCAAGGCACACGCCCAGAATCGGCAGCTTGCCTTTAAAGTGCTGCAGGATCGCAATCGAGATGCCCGCTTCGGCCGGCGTTTTGGGGCCGGGCGAAATGCAGATGCGGTCCGGCTTCATGGCTTCGATCTCTTCGATCGTGATCTCGTCGTTGCGCACGGTGCGCACTTCCTCGCCCAGCTCCCCGAAATACTGCACCAGGTTGTAGGTGAACGAGTCGTAGTTATCGATCATCAGCAGCATGTCAGAGCTCCCCATCCAGGCCGTCTTGCACCTGCTCGGCGGCGCGCAGCACGGCGCGCGCCTTGTTTTCGGTTTCCTGCCATTCCATTTCCGGGATCGAGTCGGCCACGATGCCGGCGGCGGCCTGCACGTACAGCATGCCGTCCTTGATCACGCCGGTGCGGATCGCGATGGCGACATCCATCTCGCCGCCGAACGACAGGTAGCCGCAGGCGCCGCCGTAGATGCCGCGCTTGGTCGGCTCCAGTTCGTCGATCACTTCCATGGCGCGCACTTTCGGCGCGCCGGTCAGGGTGCCGGCCGGGAAGGTCGCGCGCAGCACGTCCAGGTTCGACATGCCTTCTTTGAGTTTGCCTTCGACGTTCGACACGATGTGCTGCACGTGCGAGTATTTTTCGACGACCAGGCGCTCGGTGACCTTGACGCTGCCGATCTCGGAGATGCGGCCAAGGTCGTTGCGGGCCAGGTCGATCAGCATCACGTGTTCGGCGATTTCTTTGGGATCGGCCAGCAGTTCTTTGGACAGCTCGGCATCGCGTTCCGGCGTGGCGCCGCGCGGGCGGGTGCCGGCGATCGGGCGCAGGGTGACCTTCTTGCTGCCGTCGGAGGCGGTCTCGTTGCGCACCAAGATCTCGGGCGATGCGCCGACGATCTGCATGTCGCCGAAGTTATAGAAGTACATGTACGGCGACGGGTTGAGCGAGCGCAGCGCGCGGTACAGCGTCAGGGGATTGTCGACGTAGGGCTTGCGGATGCGCTGCCCGATCTGCACTTGCATCAGGTCGCCCGCCATCACGTATTCGTGGGCGCGGGCCACCGCCTTGAGGTAATCGGCTTTGCTGAAGTCGCGCACGGCTTCGGTGCGCACCGAGCTCGATGTGACGGGAGCGTCCACGCCGCGGCGCAGCATCATGCGCAGGTCCTTGAGGCGCTGGCGCGCTTTCGAGTACGCTTCGGGCATGCCGGTGTCGGCATACACGATCAGGTACAGCTTGCCCGACAGGTTGTCGATCACGGCCAGTTCTTCGGTCACCATCAGCTGGATGTCGGGCAGGCCCAGGTCATCTTTCGGCTGGCTCTCGGCCAGCTTGCGCTCGATGTGGCGCACCGTATCGTAACCGAAGTAGCCGGCCAGGCCGCCGCAAAAGCGCGGCAGGCCGGGGCGCAGCGCCACCTTGAAGCGGGCCTGGTACTGTTCGATGAAGTCGAGCGGGTTGCCTTCGTGGGTCTCGATCACGGCGCCGTTCTTGACGATTTCGGTGCGCCGGCCGAAGGTGCGCAGCACGGTGGTGGCGGGCAGGCCGATGAAGGAGTAGCGGCCGAAGCGTTCGCCGCCGACCACCGATTCGAGCAGGAAGGTGTTCTTGCCCGCGTTCTGGGTCTGGGCCAGCTTGAGGTAGAGCGTGAGGGGTGTTTCCAGATCGGCGAATGCTTCGGCGATCAATGGAATACGGTTGTAGCCTTCGTTGGCCAACGATTTGAATTCGAGTTCGGTCATGCTTTTCTCCATGCCGCCCGGCGTGAGTGCGGGCGGTGGGTTTCAAAAAACCTGTCGACGCACGTGGGCAGCCGACAGCAATCAATACGGGTTACTTAGCCCAGGATTGCCAGCGTCGCCAAAGCCAGGCCTCAATCGAGCCTGTTTGTGTGACATTGTGTTTTTTGATGAAAAACATGTATTTGTGGTTCAGTTTGCGGTGATGTTGTGCGAACTAATCAAGGTTGCTGCTTCTAACAGCGTGGTAACTATACCATCGGAATCGGTTTCGTGTATAGGCCGTCCGTGGTTGTAACCATACGGTACCGTCAGCACGAAGCAGCCGGCCGCCCGGGCCGCCTCGGCGTCGTTCGAGGAGTCGCCGATGGCGACCACCTGGTGCGGGTCCAGGCCGAAATCGGTGCACACCTGGAGCAAGGGCATGGGGTCGGGCTTTTTGCGGGGCAGGGAGTCGCCCCCGTAGACCACCTCGAAATACCCTGCCAGGCCCTTTTGCGCCAGCAGCGGGGTGGCAAAGGCGATCGGCTTGTTGGTCACGCAAGCCATGCGCAGGCCTTGCGCCTTCATGGCCCCGAGGCCGGCGATCACATCCGTATAGAGCACGCTGTAGTCGCCGTTGATGGCCAGGTAGTGGCGCTGGTAGGAAGCCATGGCGGCGTCAAAGTGGCTTTCCACCGCGGCCCGATCGAGGTTCAGCGCGAGCACGCCGCGGATCAGGTTTTCCGATCCTTTGCCGACCAGCTGGGCTACCGCGTCAGGCGTGATGGGCGGCAGGTCGAAGTCGGCCCGCATGCGGTTGATCGCCACGTGGAAGTCGGGCACGGTATCGAGCATGGTGCCGTCGAGGTCGATGATGACGGCGCGGATGGGGGACTGGTTGGACTGGATGAGCATGGAATGAAATCAAAAAAATTTCCATGATCTTAGCGCAGGTTGGCAAAGCGCCAAAAAAACAGGGTCCGACCGGGACCCTGTTTTTTCACTTGCGCGTTACTGCTCAGGCTTTGCGGCGGCGCATCATGATCAGGCCCAGGGCCGTCGCTGCGAGCAATATGCCGGACGGCTCCGGTACCGAGCCGCCGTTCGATTGCAGGAAGCTGAACGTGTTCAAGGCATAGATCGCATTGTCGTCCATGCCGCCGCCCAGCCCGCCCGTGCCATAGTGCGCGCCGCACAGTGCGCCGCAGACGCCATCGGTGGTGGCGATCATGTCCACGTCGGCGCTGATGAACAGCGCGCCGGCGCCGACGGCGTATTCACCGGCCGCCCAGTAGGCAGAGGTGACTTCACCGCTTGCGTTGGTGCCGCCCACGTGACCATGATGGGCCGCGATGTCGGCCGCGTTCAGTTGCCCGACCAGATACAGCTGGTGCACATTGGACGCTGTGCCGAATGCGCCGTTGTACAGAGGGGCGCCGCCGTTCGAGTCGGAGCCGGTGCTTGGCGTGGTGCTCATTCCCAGTGCGCTGCCGATGGGATCGTGGCCGTCATCATCCTGCAACAGCAGCAGGTCGCCGCCATTGAGGAAGAAATTCATGACCGCCGCGGAAAACGCGCCGCCTTGCGCATCGGTATTCCACGAGCCGACGAACATGTCGATGCCGGTCAGCGAGGCATTGTCGACGGTCGTCAAATCCGTCGTGACGATGGAGCGATTGACCACACCGCCGGGACCGAAGTTGAGCGGGTTGGCCAGCGCCGCGCGGAAGCCCGTCATATACGATCCGTCCCATGCCCACGCGCCACTGCCGGACGCTTCGGCGCCCGATGCGCCACCAACGATATACGCGGCGTTTGCCGAGAAGCTGAGCGCTGCCAGCGCAGCGCCAGCGAGCAATTTTGCAAGTGTAGTCATATTAATTTCTCCAAGTGTGAAATCAAAAAACATCACCCCGAAATATTTTTGAGTGTGACGTCAATACAGCAAGTTCTAGGCCACGACAAGTAAGTTGCTGATTTTATTGAAGCACTAATGATTTTTATCAAAAAATATATAGAAAATAACATTTCATCGTAAGGTTTTTCGACATCGGTAAACGGCGATTTGGCGCCGTGCGCAGGTCGATTGCCGGTCATTGTGAAAATGGATATCAGATGCGACGGCAACGCTTGCCATGTTGTGTCGGGCGGCGTTTGACGCGCCCTGCACGCCGCGCCCCGGACGGACGGCCCCGGCAAAATTTGTCACCGCGCTTTCCCGCCCGTTGTCCCAGCGCGGGCTGCCCTTTTTTGTCGGCCGCGTGATGTTTAAAGCAATCTTGCTGGCATTTTTTTAACAGGCGTTTGAATTTTCTTACTGCTTTCCCCCAGCAGGCGGCGTGGCACGGCTATTGCTGATGGCCAATTGTCCGCCCAATAAAGCAACAACAGCGGAACACCGCAGCACCACCACATTGAAAGGGCAAACCCCGCGAAAGCGGGCGACGCAAAGCCCAGGGCCTACGTGCCGCGCCAGCGCGGCATAGGGCGGCCGGGTTGCCAACCGAAAGGTCGGGAACTTTCAACATTGAAAATTGACCGAAAAGGAGTTTCACATGAATCGTCGCACCCTCGTTCTCACACTGCTCGCATCGACCGTCTCGGCCAGCGCCCTTGCCGGCAATTTCGGCGGCGCGCCCGCGGCGGAAAAAGTCGTCGTCAAGGCCGCCGGCGGCGCCCTGACCGGCGCGGTCGCCAGCGTGCCCGCGACCGCGGCCGCGGGCCCGCAAGTGGCCGAGGCCTTCCGCATCGTCAAGCCGGACGGCAGTACGCTGATCGCCCAGGGCACGATGGGCGGCAGCGTGGCCAGCGGCGCGCCCATCAACGTGAGCGACAAGGACGCCTTCGTCACCAGCGGCGGCAAATGCGCCTTCAACGTCAAATACGATGAAGTCTCCGGCAAGGCCGTGCTCGGCACCACGAATCGCCTCTATAGCAATGACAAGTTGATCGCGCAAAACACCAAGGTCGATCTGGCGGCCGGCGTGCTCAAGACGATCTGGACCCAGCCCTATCTGGACGCCGGCGTGAACAATGTGCGCGTGGTGGTCAACGCCGAGAGCGCCACGCCGAGCACCAAGTGGATACGCGTGAATGTGAGCGGCACTTGCGGCGCCGCGGCGGCGCCCAAGCCGGCGACGCCAGCCACGCCGCCGGTGGTCACACCGCCGGTCGCCAAGCCAGTGCCGCCGGCACCGGTCACGCCGCCACCGGCCGTGGTCTACGTGCCCGGCTCGGCCCAGTGGAACAATTTGAACACCATGTGGGGTTACAGCAACTACGCCGTCACGCAGTTGAAGACAGCCAACTACCCCCGTTATGCCGACTTGGTCAGGCTCAATGCGGCGCTCACCGCCGCCATCAATGCCAAGAAGGTCGAGCAAGGCGCGTACAACAGCATGGCGACCAGCTGGAATACCTTCGTCACCGAACCGAAGTTCGCCGCGCTGCTTGCCGCAGCCGCTGCGGCCAATGGCGGCAAGAAGTAAATCCTCAGGGATGGAGGTTGCCTGCAACAGTCGGGCAACTTCCATCTGCGTTTCAACGAGATGGAGCACCTCGCCATGCCATGTCCACGCTTGCCGCATTTTGCCGCTGTCGCCCTGTGCGCCGCCGGCTTCTGGAGCGGCCACGCCGGCGCGCAGTCATCCGCCAGCGATTTTCCACCGATCCCCAAATCGCCCGGTGCGCCAGCGCCCAACCTGAGCAAGCTGCTCACGCCGATGCCTTTGGGTGCGCCGGCGGACACGGCCAGGCGCGCCGCGCCGAGCTACGAGCCGCTGGCCTCGTCGAAAATCGCCGCCGGCGGCAGCGACATCGCCCAGGTCCTCGGCAGCACCGCCAACGGCACCGTGACCAAAGCCTATACGCTCACCCATGTCCGGGTCACCGACCTGCAAGCCTTGATTGCGGACGTGAGCACGCCCTTGCTCGAGCGCGAAACGTCGAGCGTGGTGGCTGATTCGCGCAGCAATACCTTGCTCGTCAAGGGCACCGAGGCCGAGCACCAGTTGGTGGAAAACCTGATCCGCCGCATCGACAAGCCAGTCAAGCAAATCCTGGTGGAGGTCAAGATCGTCAGCGCCGACGAATTTTTCGGCAAGAGCCTGGGCGCGCGCTTTGGCGTGACGGCGTCGCACATGCTCAACGTGGCGTCGCCGCGCCGCAGCGGCGTGCAGGTGGCCGGCAACAGCGCCGACTTGAACACGATCGCGACGACGGGGGCGTCGGCCTTTCCGAATATGGTGTCGCTGCCCGCGACCAACTCGCTCACGTCCGATCTGCCCAGCACCCTGGCGCTGGGCTTTTACAAGCTGCCGGCCGGGATCAATATCGGACTCGAAATCAGCGCGCTCGAAGAGGCCGGGCACACCACTGTCCTGAGCAGCCCCAAGCTCGTGCTGAGTAATTTCAAGCCGGGCGTGCTGTCGTCGGGACAGCGCATTCCCTATTCGCGTCCGTCGATCGTGCAGGGCGTGACCACCACCGAATTCATCGACGCCAAGGTCAGCATCGCCGTCACGGCCCTGGTCTCGCCGGACGGGCTCATTTCGATGGACCTCGCGCTGACCGACGACAGCGTGGGCACGGTGTCGAGCGTGGGGCCGACCATCAACACCAATCAGATCACGTCGAACATCACGCTGCGCAGCGGCGAAACCTTGCTGCTGGGCGGGTTCCAGAGCTCCACCCAAACCGATGAAAAGGCCAAGACTCCCTGGATCGGCGACATCCCCGTCCTGGGCAATTTATTCAAGCGCCGCGCCAATACGTCGGTCAAGCGCGAGTTGATGTTCGTGATTACGCCCACGATCATCGAAGCGGGCGGCTAAGGCGGCATGCGTACGCTGGCGGCCGCGCGGCACTGGAGCAGGCGGGGCGCCGGGCTGCGCTTGTAGTGCGCCAGCGCATGTTCCACCTGGTCGAGTCCCACATCTTCCGCGCGCCGGTAGACCTGCAGGCCACGCATGATGCGTTCCTCGGTCGAGGCGAAGTTGTTGAACTTGATCCCGAAATTGCTGCCGAAGTAGCTAAAGCCAAGCCGGGTCCGGCGCGCCAGATCCTTGACGATCTCCCAGTCGAAGGCCGCGAACGCGTCGGTGACGGCGGGGCCGACGATGTGCTCCTGCTCCCAGTTAAAGAAGTGCAGGAACAGCTTCTCGCGCATCGCCCGCCCGAACTCGGCGTCGTCGCGGTTCGCGTCGTGGCAGGCGCACAGGCAATCGGCAAACCCGTCGCCGATCACGTCGCGAATGAAGTCGTCGCCCCCGTGCCGCTTGGTGTAGTGATAGATGGCGTACGATTCGGCGCACACCTTGCGGTTGATCGCGCGGAAGCGGTCCGCGAACTGCTCGAGCGCGGCCATTTTTGCGCGCCGCAGCTGCGGCGTGAACAGGTAGCGCAGCGACAGCAGCATTCCGCCGCGCCGCCCTTGCTTGAAGTAGCCGACGGCCCACAGGGCGCCATGGGCCGCGATCAGCGGGAACACGCTGCGCTTGCCCGAGTCCAGATACATCTGGCGGTAGACCCAGGCACGGCGGTTCACGTCGCCCAGTTCCCCTGCCAGCAAATAACCTTCTTTTTGGAGTGCAGCGTAGATCGTGGCTGTCATGGTCGTCTCTGTCTCGGTTGTGCTGCGTTAGAAGAAAAGCGGTTCCGGCACGGCCAGCCCGCGCGCCGCCAGCAAGGGATCGAGCCGCACGGCCAGGCGGCGCAGGTTCATGCTCGGCACCTGCGGGTAAAGATGGTGCTCGAGGTGATACGTGAGGTTCATCAGCAGCACCGGCACAATGGCGCCGCGCAGGGTGCGCGCTTGTGCCAGCGGGCTGGTGCCCGGCTTGTAGTGGGGCAGGTAAGCGGTGGTCAGGGGATACGCCCAGCCGCCCACATACACCAGGGCGCAATACACCAGCGGTCCGGCGCTCCAGTGGCTCAGGTACGCCGCCACGCCCGCAATGGCGAGCGCCGACGCCAGTTCCGCCACCACCCAGCGCCGTTCGCGCGGCGCCGCTTCGCGCAGGGCCTTGCGCCACAAGGTGGGCAGGTAGCCGGGGCCGGACATCAGCACGCAGCCCAAGCCCATGCGCGCCGGCGCGCCTTCCAGGTCGTCGTGCTCCAGGCAGTGCGTGTGGTGGAACAGGTGGGTGTAGCGGAACGCGTGTCCGCTTTGCAGCATCAAGGTGCCGACCGCGAACAGCACGGCATGCGTCTGTTTTGCATTGAGCCCGGCCGAGCCATGCGCCACGTCGTGCATGTAGGCGATCGTGAACACAAAATGGGCCAGCATTACCGGCACCAGCATCCAGAACGCGTGCGCGTGCCAGGCCAGGCCGAAGGCGGTCAGCGTTGCCAGCGGCAGCAGGGCGGTCACGGTGCGTGGCAGCGTGCCGCCGTGGCGCAGGTCGGCGTCGATGGCGTCGAGGGTGGGCAGGCCGGCGTTGCGGCGGGTCAGGCGGAGGTGGTGGTGAGCGGTCATGGTGAGGCGGAGATGAGTTGGTCTTACTCATCTATACGCAATCGCCGTGCCACGCCCTGCATGGGCGCTAAGTCCTTGTTTTGTTGGGAATTCTTCGATTCCGCCGCCCCGCTCGCTGTAAGCTTGCTATATAGTGGGCGCGTTGCAACTATCAACATCGTTTACACCTGCTCCATGGATCTCTACGGCCTTTACTATTCCTCGCTCGCCTTCGAGGCCCTCATCAGCCTGGCGCTGGCCGTCTGGCTGTGGGCCAAGGGGCCGCACCAGCGCGGCATCAAGCCGCTTGCGATGTTCTGCGTGGGCGTCGGCCTGTGGGGTGTCGCGCAACTGTGCATGAACCTGGGCGACGAGCGCACCGCCCAATTCGGCAAGGCCCTGGTCAACTGCGGCATGCTCAACGCGGTCTTCTTCCTGCACTTCGTGTTCCGTTTTCTGGACCGCCAGAAGCCGCGCCAGCTGCAGTTCACGTACGCGCTGGCCATTGCGCTGGTCCTGGGCGCGCAGATGTTCGACATGGGCACGCTGGCGCCGTGGCTGGGATTCAAACGCTTCTACTTCTTCCCGGTCTGGGGCTGGATCCCCGGCATTTTCGTCAGCGCGGTCAGCATGTGGGCATATTGTCTGGTGCTGGCCGAGCTGCCCGGCGCCGATCCCAAACGGCGCGGCAAGATCCTGGCCATCTGCATTTCCGGCGTGTGGGGATCGGCGTCCACGCTGATGTTCCTGAACCCCTCGTTCGGCATCGATATCTTCCCGTTCAGCGTGATGCTGTTCCCTGGCTATGCGCTGCTGCTGGTGTTCGGCATCCTGCGCTACGACCTGATGGCGGTGAACCTGTGGGCCAACCGCCTGCTCGCCTGGCTGATCCTCACGGCCGTGACGGTGGCGCTGGCCGGCTTGCTGCTGGGCGTGGCGGCGCGCTCCGGTGTCGCGTCGCTGGCGGCGATCCCCTTGTGGCAGCTTTGGCTGCTGGGCAGCACGATGCTGGTCGTGATGATGGCGCTGGAAGGGCCCCTGCGGCGTGGCATGGACCACCTGATTTTCCCCGGCGCCCATCTCGAACCGGGCGTGCTGGCCGACTGGCGCTTCAAGCTGGGCGCCGCCGACAGCTGGCGCGCGCTGGAGCAAAGCGCCGCCGCCACGCTGGGCGCCCATTTGCGCCAGCCGCTGGTGGTCGCACTCGGCGCGGCGGGCGCGCCGTGGTCGCCGCAAACGCTGGCCATCCATTGCTACCTGGCCGACGGCGACGCGCAGCAGCCGCCCCACTGGCGCAGTGACCTGATCGGCTTCGAGGGCGCCACGCCCGCTGTGCTGAGGGTCGGCGAAGTGTTTGGCGCGCTGCTGGCCGCGGCGGCGGCACGCCTCGAGCAATTGCTGCGCTACGCGGAACAGGAAAAGGAACGCCTGCAAAAGGCCCATCTGCTGGAACTGGGCGGCCTGGCAGCGACTGTGGCGCACGAGTTGCGTAATCCGCTCAACATCATCAGCATGGCGGCGGTCGGATCGCCCCCGGAAACGCGCGCCGAAATCCGCGCCCAGATCGAACGGGCCGACCACCTGATCCAGGATTTGCTCAGCTACTCCGGCGAAGTGCGGCTGGCCTGCAAGAGCGTGCCGCTGGCCGAACTGGTGCAGCGGGTCGCCGCCGGCGTGCCGGACCAGCCGGTTGCGATCGAGATCGATCCCGCGCTGTGCGCGCTGGTCGATCCGCTGCGCACCGAACAAATTCTCACTAACCTGATCGGCAACGCGATCGCCATGATGCGCGGGCGCGAGCAGCCGCGCATCGAGGTCGACGCGGCGCGCCAGGCCGATGGCATGATCCTGCTGCGCGTCTGCGACAACGGGCCCGGGGTGCCGGCCGACCTGGCGCCCGACCTGTTCCAGCCCTTCACCACGCGCCGTCCCGGCGGCACCGGTCTTGGCCTGGCCATTGTGCGGCGCCTGGTCGAAGCGCACGGCGGCAGCGTGCGGCTGGCCGCGCGCGCGGGCTGGAGCTGCTGTTTCGAACTTACTTTGCCTGGGGTGCCATGAGCCTGTACCGCATTCTTCTCGTCGACGACGAACCCGCCTTCCAGCGCCTGTGCGGCAACTGGCTCACCGGCCTGGGTTACGAAGTCCACTTTGCCGCCTCGGCGGAACAGGTGATCGCCCTGTGCGCCGACAACGTCTACGACCTGGTGCTGCTGGACCTGGCGCTGCCGCCGTCGTTCCGGCCGGACGAAGGGCTGGCGCTGCTGCCCGGCCTGGCGCCGGCGCCGGTGGTGGTGATGACCGGCCACGCGGACCGCGAACTGGCGCTGCGTTCGATCGATGCCGGGGCCTGGGACTTTTTGCCCAAACCGATCGATCCCGATCTGCTCAAGGTCGTGGTGGAGCGGGCGTTGACCAAGCGCCGCCTGGAGCGCGAGCTGGTCGAATGGCGCCAGCGCGCCGAGCCGGACGACGCCACCATGGGCCTGATCGGCAACAGCGCCGAGCTGCGCGAACTGCGCTCGCTGATCCGCCGTATCGCGCCGACCGACGTGCCGGTCATGATCACGGGCCCCAGCGGCACCGGCAAGGAGCTGGTGGCGCGCGCCTTGCACTTCAATGGCAAGCGCCGCGCGCGGCCTTTCGTGCCCGTGCATTGCGGCGCGATTCCGCCGGAGCTGTTTGAAAGCGAGTTGTTCGGGCATTGCAAGGGCAGCTTCACGGGAGCGGACCGCGACCGGGTCGGCCTGATCGCCGCGGCCGATGGCGGCACCTTGTTCCTCGACGAGATCGGCGACATGCCGCTGGCGATGCAGGTCAAGCTGCTGCGCTTTCTGCAGTCGGGCAGCTTCTTCCCGGTTGGCGCGCGCAGCGAAACGCGGGTCGATGTGCGCGTGGTGGCCGCCACCAACCGCGATCTGGCCGCCATGGTCGAGGACAAGTCGTTCCGCGACGATCTGTACTACCGTCTCAAGGGCATCCAGTTGCGCACCACCGCGCTGGCTGAACGCGCCGACGACATTCCCCTGATCGTGCAGGCACTGGCCGCGCGCATGGCGCCGCCCAAGCGGCTGGCGCCGGCCGCGCTGGAGTGGCTGGTGTCGCGCAACTGGCCCGGTAACGTGCGCGAGCTGCAGCACTCGATGCAGACCGCGGCCGCCCTGGCCGGCGCCGAGCCGCTGATCACGACCGACGACCTGGCGCTCGCTTGCGGAGAAGCGCCGTCCGCGCCGGACGAGGGATCCGACGGTTCGCTCGATGCAGCCGTCACGGCACTGGAAAAGCGGCTGATCGGCGCGGCGCTGAGCGAGAACGACCACAATCACACCCATGCGGCGCGCCACCTCGGCATTTCGCGGGTGGGACTTCTCAACAAAATGCGGCGCTACGGCTTGCGTTGAGGCTGACAAAACCCGTCAGCGGATGCCAAATTGTGTCAATAAAGACATGATTTCATGCGTAACTTGGCCGTATTTCAGCGTTTTTGACTGGCCCGGAACTTGCGTATAAGGCAATTCCGGCCGTGTGCCTCATTTTCGCCAAGTTCTCGATGAAGCTGACCAACAAACTGATGACCCGCGCCGGGATCCTGGCGCTCGTTGCCGTCCAAGCCGCCTGTGGCGGCGGTGCAGGCACCCCGACGCCGCCAACACCGACCCCGACACCGACACCGACACCGACCCCGACACCGACACCGACACCGACCCCGACCCCGACGCCGACGCCGACGCCGACGCCGACACCGACACCGACACCGACACCGACCCCTCCGGGCGCGATCCAGTATCCCGGCTATACCTACAATCTGCCGGCGACCCGCCCCTTCATTTCGCTCAGCGATTTCACGTCGCCCAACCGCAGCGCCGACGCCGTCGCCCGCCTGAAGGCGCAGGTGGACGACGCCGTCGCCGTCACCGCGGCATTGCCATCGACGGCAAGCTACGAGCAGCTCGTCAGCGCGCTCAGCGCAGACCACTACGGCTATTCCGCGGTCGACTCGGTGCTGATGTTCCGCCTGACGGGCGAGGCCAAATACATCGACCAGGCCCTGCGCATGGCGGGGCTGTTCATCGCATCCGAGAACCGGAAAATCAGCGCCGGCACGCAGCCCGAGATCGCCGGCGATTCCTATCTCGACGTCGGCCCCCTGCTCGAGCAGGTCGCGCTGGCCTACGATTACGGGTATGCCAGGCTCACGCCCGCCCAGCGCACGGAATGGGAAACCTATGCCAATCAGGCGCTGTACAACCTGTGGAATCCGGAGTCGGCGCGCTGGGGCAGCGTCAGCCGTCCATGGAGCGGCTGGTCCATCAACGACCCTGGCAACAACTACTATTACAGCTTCCTGAAGGCGACCTCCCTGTGGGCGCTCGCGACCCAGAACAAGACCTGGATCACTTTCCTCCAGCAGCAGAAATTCACGCAGATGGTCCCGTTTTTCAGCCTGTTGACCGGGGGCGGATCGCGCGAGGGCACGGGCTACGGCACCGCCATGGGCAGCCTGTTCGAGAACTACCGCTACTGGAATAGCGCGACCGGCGAGGATCTGGCCGCGCTTTCGCCGCACGCCCGCGACACGATCGATTACTGGATCCACGCCACCGTGCCAACGCTCGATTATTACGCGGCGATCGGCGACCAGGCCCGCATGTCGATGCCGCTCATGTTCGACTACCAGCGCAAGCTGGTGGAAGAGGCGGTGGCGCTGAGCCCCGAATCGGCCGCGGCCAAACGCGGCACTTGGTGGCTGAACCGGATCAAGGTGACCGACGGCGGCGACGGTTCCGTGGTCGGGCGCATGCGCTACAACTTCAACTTCCGTTATGACCTGCTGGCCCACAGCGCGAGCGAGCTGGCGCCGTCCGCGCTCACTTACGATGCCAGCGGCGTGGGCGCGCTGTTCGCCCGCAGCGACTGGAGCACGAGCGCGAGCTGGCTGTCGCTTGTGGCCGGCGTGTATGACCAGTCGCACGCGCACCAGGACCAGGGTTCCTTCAGCTTTTACAAGGGCGCCTGGCTGACGGTCACCTCCAACATCTATTCGCACAGCGGCATCAACCAGGGCGTCGAGATGCAGAATATCGTGCGCTTCGACGTCAACGGAACCGCCGTCGGCCAAAACAATACGGTCCTGACCAAGACCGTGAACGACACGGCCGACACGCTGCAGGTGACGGCCAATCTGGCGCCAGCCTACTCAAGCCATGCGCAGCAGGTGAGCGCCTGGACCCGGTCGCTCACCTATCAGCGCTCCCTGCACAAGCTGCAGGTGCATGACCAGTGCAGCGTGGCGCAAGGCGTGCAGCCGGTGTGGCAATTGCATGTGCCGGTCAGGCCGACGCTGGAAGCGGGCGGCACCATCCTTGCGGGCAAACTGAGAATCAAGCCGATCCTGCCCAGCGCGCCCACCATAAATGTGGTCGACATGCACGCCTTGTCGAGCGAATTTAGCGGCGGGTTCCGCATCGAGCTGCGGGCGGCCAGCGGCTGCGACTTTAATGTGGAATTGCAGGCGCTGTAGGCGATTGTGCCGAATTTGGCAATAACACATTGCGATGCATCATCTTTATTGCTGGTGTTGATGGGTATAAGCTTCGTTTCATGGATTGGCGATATCGCTGATCACCGCCGCAGCGAAAGCGCGACGCAACGCTTAGACCAGGAGAAATACCATGAATGCATCGAAATTGTTTATCGCCATCGCCGCTGTTGCTGTCGCCGGTTCCGCCTTCGCTGCCGACGTGCCGGTCGCCAGCACCGCGATCACCAGCGCCGCGGTTGCCAGCGTCGCCGTCAGCGCGCCAGGTCCGGTTGGCTACGCAGCCCGCAACCTGAACGTGCCTTCACTGCAGGTGAACAAGTTTGACAGCCAGACCCGCGCCATCACCCGCGCGCAAGCGATCGAGGCGGTCAAGAATGACCGTTCGACCTTCCAGGTGCAGCTCGATTTCCTGAAGGGTTAAGCCGGTCCGCAGTCTCGGATTGCACCGCGTTTTTCCCGGCCCGGCATGTCGCTTCGACATGCCGGGCTTTTTGTTTCTGGCCTCTGTTGTTGGGCCAGGCATTGTTCAACGCCCGTTAAATTGGGCCTCGAATGCCGCGAACGTGCCTTTGTTGCCGCTGTCGAGCACCGCAAAGTGGACCAATTCGAATGCATGGCGATAGCGTGGATTGTGCAGCAGCAGTTCGGCGAACCAGCGCGCCATCTCTTCCGGGCGGTTGCCAAATACGCCGCAACCCCAGGCTCCGAGAATGAGCACGGTATGGCCGTGGTGCAGGGCCAGATCCAGCAGTTTCTGTATCCGCTGGCGCATGACCGTATCGACTTCGGCCAGGCGCTGGGGCTCGTTGCGCGCCAGCGCACCGCGGTTGACGGCAGGTGCGGTCACGATCGAACAGCAGAATGGTTTCTCGAGTAGCTGATAGGTATCGTCACGGAACACCGGGATGGTCGGCGAGTAGATCATGTCGTCGAGGTACATGCACGATCTGAGCGCGCGATTGGCGTCGTACATCGCCGTCATTTGCACGATGCAAGGATATAGTCCGGATGACTTGGCCAGGTTTTCTTCCTGCGCTTCCGCGCCGCCCAAAAAGCCGCCACCGGGATTCTTGGCCGATGCGAAATTCAGACAGAGGGGATCGTGGTGACCTTGATCGACCAGGCGGCGTGCGGCCGCGAACGTCGATTCATTGCGCACGTCAAATCGGGTTGTGTAGTGGGGCGCCGGGTTGTCCTGCGTCCCTAAAGCGCTGAGCTGCGCGCTGGTATAGTGGACAGTGCCAGCCTTGGCGATGGCCAGTTCGTGGCCGATGCTCACGCTGTGTCCCTGAGCGGTTTGATAGTTGCCGGCTGCGAGGATGGCCAGCGTTTCCTGGGCAATGCCAGCGCGGAAATCGCGATTATTCATTGATTGAAACCTTTATTATTATTGTTTTGAACAAGACGCACTGCACGGAAGTCCGTGTGATTTGCAGTGCAGCGCCATCATAATTTAGTTAGATTAATTTTGCAACTAACATGTGGTTGCGCCCGAAGTGCACGCGGCCGGGCAGGTCGATATCCCCAAGGACCCATGAAAAAAACTGGCATCGCGGCATTGTTGTCGATGAACTTGTTCGGTGCGGGGGCCGCCGCGGCCATCGCGGTGACCGACCATGAACTCGGCCGTCCGGAGGGCGTACGCCATTATTTGCTGGCGCAGCCGGCGGCGGACGCCGGGACCAGGCTGCCCCTGGTGATCCTGCTGCACGGGCACGGCGCGTCTGCCGCGTGGATGGTGGGCCGCGAGTCGTTCGCCGGCTACACCGCCAGGGACTGGCTGCGCCTGGCAGAGCGGGAGCACATCCTCCTGATCGCCCCGCAGGGCGTCAACGGAAGCGATGGCAAGGCCGCGTGGAACGACTGCCGGGCCGACGCCACCACCAATGCCGAGACCGACGACGTCGGTTTCATCTCCGCCCTGATCGACAAGGCGGTCGCCGAGCACCGGGCCGATCCGCGGCGCATTTACGTGTTCGGCACCTCGAACGGCGGCGGAATGGCATATCGACTGGGAATCGAACTCGGTCCGCGCCTGGCTGCGATCGGGGTGCAAAGCGCGCTGATGCCGGCCCGTAGCAAGTGCCAGCCGCCCACCTATCCGCTGCCGCTGTTCATCACGCATGGCACCGCCGACAAAATCGCGCCCTATGCGGGAGGCGATGTGGGGCACTGGGCCTTGCGCGGGCGCGGTACGGGATTGAGCGTGGACGAGTCGGCGGCCATCTGGCGCAAGCTGGCGCAACTGCCGGAGACAGCGGCCAGCTACCGTTTCCCTCACGCAGAGATGTCGAAGGACACGTCGGCCACCCGCTACCTGTGGGGGAGCGACCCGGCAGGCTTGCAGATCGCCCTGCTGCGCATCGATGGGGGCGGGCACACGCATTCGTCCACCACGGAAAAGCTGCCCTGGCTGCTTGGCAAGATGCTGGGCGAGGTCAATCACGATGTGAATACGTCGGATGCGGCGTGGGAATTCTTCCGCGACAAGCGTGCAGCCCCGAAAGAGTAGATTATCCTGAAATGCGCAATAGTGTATTGCTGAGCGCAGTATTTATTGCTGGCGATGATGGGTATAGACTTCGTTTCATGGATGAGCGATATCGCTTGTCACCGCCGCGAAGTCAGCGACGCCACGCTAAAACAGGAGAAATACCATGAATGCATCGAAATTGTTTATCGCCGCCGCCGCTGTCGTTGTCGCCGGTTCCGCCTTCGCTGCCGACGTGCCGGCCGCCAGCGCCGCCCTGACCAGCGCCGCCGTGCCAAGTGTAGCCGTGACCGCATCGGCGCCGATTGGCTACGCAGCCCGCAACCTGAACGTGCCTTCGCTGCAGGTGAACAAGTTTGACAGCCAAACCCGCGCCATCACCCGCGCGCAAGCCATCGACGCGGTCAAGAATGACCGTTCGACCTTCCAGATCCAACTGGATTTCCTGAAGGGCTGATCCGGCGCGCGCAAGCGCAGCCACGCAGTTTCTGAAACCCTGAAAGCCGTTGATCGGTTTTCAGGGTTTTTTCATTTGGCGTATCCGCCTGGGCGATAATGCACCAGGACGATCAAACAACGACTTTGGAGACGCCATGGGCGTAACTCGAGCAGGCCTCGCATTCCGGCGCAACAGCGCCATTGCCGACCTTCCGACGGGCCTCGCGACCTTGCTTCATGCGCAGGTCACGGAAATCGAACAGCCCAACGTGGGCGAATTCGACATCCGCGAGCACGGCGATGTGATGGTGCAGTTTTACGGCGACATCTGCTTTATCTTCAATCACGACCTGGTCTGGGATTATCTGGAGCATCAGGACAAGGACGTCGCGCCGCTGCATGCCGCCCTGGGCAGGCCCGACGATCTCGTTCTGTTCGCCCAATACGAGTCGGGCGGCAGCTTCGGTTATGCCTTTATCGATCGAGGTATTCGCACCCGCACGCGCCTGCAAACCAGCGGCGTGCCGCATCTGCCCGAGGTACTGGAAAGCGGTACCCCGACCGCGCTGGAAAAGACCTGGCTCGACGCGCAGTTCTATTGGGAAGAAGATGACTGTCCCGAGGACGAGCGGTCCAAGGTGTTCTACAAGGGAGAGCGCGAGATGGAAATCGGGGAAGTATGGATCACGGCGCAAATGCTGTACGAAGCGCTGCAGCAGCGCTTCGGCGTGTGTCCGTGGTACAGCGATCTGGAACCTGAATATCGGTTCTTCAGGATTGTCGACCTTCCGAAATAAGGGCGCTGGCAGCGCCCCTCCGGTCTATTTGCCGGTCTTGACCAGCTCGGCGCGCATGGCGTCGATCACGGCTTTGTAGTCGGGCTTGCCGAAGATCGCCGAACCGGCGACAAAGGTATCGGCACCGGCCGCGGCGGCGGCGGCGATATTCTCGATCTTGATGCCGCCGTCGACTTCGAGCATGATGTCGCGGCCCGATTCGTCGATCATGCGGCGCGCCATGGCGATCTTCTTGAGCGCCTCGGGGATGAAGGACTGGCCGCCGAAGCCCGGATTGACCGACATGATCAGGATCATGTCGATCTTGTCCATCACGTGATCGAGGAAGTGCAGCGGGGTGCCCGGATTGAACACCAGGCCGGCCTTGCAGCCGTTATCGCGGATCAGCTGCAGCGAACGGTCGATGTGCTCAGACGCTTCCGGGTGGAAGGTGATGATGTTGGCGCCCGCCTTGGCGAAGTCCGGGATGATGCGGTCGACCGGCTTGACCATCAGGTGCACGTCGATCGGCACCTGCACGTGCGGGCGGATCGCTTCGCAGACCAGCGGGCCGATGGTCAGGTTCGGCACGTAATGGTTGTCCATCACGTCGAAGTGGATGATGTCGGCGCCGGCGGTGACGACGTTGCGCACTTCCTCGCCCAGGCGGGCGAAGTCGGCGGACAGGATGCTGGGGGCGATGCGGAAAGTGGTCATGGCGTAGTCTTGCTTTCAATTAAGATGCGTTATTTTACGCCTTCAGCCCGCCGGCATTCAGGTGTGCTCGAAATTCCCATGCAAGGTATCATGCGTCGATAGATCACTGCAGAGGAAACCGATGGCCGCCTACGACTTCACCGTTACCGTCAAAACCCATTATTTGGCGGAACAGTCCGACCCACCCCGCAATCTGTTCGTGTTTAGCTACACGATCACGATTCAGAATACCGGCACGGTCGCCTCGCAGCTCATTTCGCGTCACTGGGTGATCACCGACGCCAACAACCACGTGCAGGAAGTGCGCGGACTGGGCGTGGTCGGCCATCAGCCGCTGCTGCAGCCGGGCGAGCAGTTCGAGTACACGAGCGGCACCCAGATGGCCACGCCGCAAGGCTCCATGTTCGGCGAATACTTCTGCGTGGCCGAAGACGGGCACCAGTTCGAGGCCAAAATCCCCGAATTCGTACTGTCGCTGCCGCGCACTTTGCACTGATCAGTTACCGAGCGATTCGGGCGGGTCCTTTTTTTCGACTGCGGGCGGCGCAGCCTGGCCTTGGTCTTGCGGCGCTTTATCCTGATACATGGTCCACCACACGATAAACACCAGCAGGAAGAATGCCACGCCTGCTTCCAACATCAATATCCACATATCGGTCCTTATGTCCTCAATCCGACGCAGTTTACCTCTTTTGCCGGCTCTCGTTGCGCTGGCCCTGGCTGCCTGTACCACGGTCGAGACGCCGCCACCCGTGCCGCCGGTCGTCAAGCCGCCAGTGATCATGCCGCCGCCGGTGACGCCGGTGCCGCCCGAAGTGACGGCGCCACCGCTGATGACGCCGTCGACCTTCAGCGCCTTGCCGGGCTGGGACAAGGACGATTTGCGCCAGGCGTGGCCGGCGTTTTCCGCCTCGTGCAGCGTGTTGATGCGCAAGGACGAGTGGAAGGAAGCCTGCACGGCCGCGCGCGCGGTCAGCGGCGCCGATGAAGCGGCCATCCGCAGCTATTTTGAATCGTGGTTCGTGCCGAACCAGATCCGGGCCGCCGATGGCGCCGATACGGGCCTGATCACCGGCTATTACGAAGCCCAGCTGCGCGGCGCGCGCAAAAAGGGTGGCGCTTTCCAGACCCCGCTGTACAAGGTGCCGGACGATCTGCTGACGATCGACCTGGCCAGCGTCTACCCGGACCTCAAGGGCAAGCGCCTGCGCGGTCGCCTGGTCGGCAAGAAGGTGGTCCCGTACGGCAGCCGCGCCGAGATCGCGGCCGCGGCCATACCCGGCAAGGAGCTGTTGTGGGTCGACGATCCGGTGGAAGCCTTCTTCCTGGAAGTGCAGGGCTCAGGCCGGGTGCAGCTGGCAGACACCGGCGAGACGGTGCGCGTGTCGTACGCGGACCAGAACGGCTATCCGTACAAGGCGATCGGGCGCTGGCTGATCGAGCAGGGCGAACTGACGTCGGAAACGGCCACCGCGCAGGGCATCAAGGCGTGGATCGCGGCCCATCCGGCGCGCCGCCAGGAGCTGTTCAACGTGAACCCGAGCTATGTCTTCTTCCGCGAAGAGCGTTTGCCCGATCCGAGCGTGGGGCCGAAAGGTTCGCTCGGCGTGCCGCTGACGGGCGGCCGTTCGGTGGCCGTCGACGCATCCATGCTGCCGCTGGGCGCGCCGATCTTCTTGTCGACCACCGAGGCGGGCAGCGAAGTGCCGCTGCAGCGGCTGGTGCTGGCGCAGGATACGGGCGGCGCGATTCGCGGCGCGGTGCGGGCCGACTTCTACTTCGGCTTCGGCTACGAAGCGATGGAAAAGGCGGGACGCATGAAGCAGCGCGGGCAGATCTGGGTCTTGATGCCGCGGGCCCGCTAGCCGCAGTCAACGGCACCACCACGTCGCCCTCGCGCAGGCGGGGGCCCATAGCGCCTTCCCGAATTCGGACAGGTGCTATAGGCCCCCGCCTCCGCGAGGGGGACGTTTTGGGGTCAACTTGATCTCCAAGCGCTACAATTGTGCAGATATCCATCCAACTAACAGAGGCTCACCATGCAATACGCAGACTTGCTGATCGAAACCCACGGCCGCGTCGCCGTCATCCGCCTGAACCGCCCCAAGGCGCTCAACGCCCTGAACGACAACATGATGAACGAGCTGGGCGACGCCCTGTACAAGTTCGACGCCGACAAGGACATCGGCTGCATCATCCTGACCGGCAGCGAGAAAGCCTTCGCCGCCGGCGCGGACATCGCGGCCATGGCCGAATACGATTACGGCGTCACCTACAGCGGCAATTACATCGGCCGCAACTGGGAACACATCCTCAATGTGCGCAAGCCGGTCATCGGCGTGGTGCAGGGTTTCTGCCTGGGCGGGGGCTGCGAACTGGCCATGATGTGCGACTTCCTGATCGCGGCCGATACGGCCAAATTCGGCCAGCCTGAAATCAAGGTCGGCGTCACGCCGGGCGCGGGCGGCACCCAGCGCCTGCCGCGCACCATCGGCAAGTCGAAGGCGATGGACCTACTGCTGACGGCGCGCATGATCGACGCCGCCGAAGCCGAGCGTACCGGTCTGGTGTCGCGCGTGGTCGCAGCCGACAAGGTCATGGAAGAGGCCATGGCTGCCGCGACGACCATCGCGTCGATGTCGGTCAACGTGGCGATGGCCATCAAGGACAGTGTCAACCGCGCGTTCGAAACCACGCTGACCGAAGGCGTGCGCTACGAGCGCCGCTACTTCCACGCCGCCTTCGGCACGCCGGCGCAAAAGGAGGGCATGTCCGCCTTCCTGGCCAAGCGTCCGGCCAACTTCGACGGCCTGTAAGCGCGTGCCGGCGTCGATGCCGCATGTCCGGGCGCTGGCGCTGGTCGCCGCCCTCGGGATTTCCGGCAGCGCTGCGGCGGCCGGGATGTGCGGCTCGCTGCCGCGCCTCGATGTCACCACGCCGCCGGGATTTTGCATGGGCGTCATCGCGGAAAAACTGCACTTCCCGCGCGGGATACTGCCTTTGCCAAATGGCGACCTGGTGGTCACCGAAATGGGCGGCTGGGTTGGCGGGCAGGGCGCGGTATCGCTGTTCAAGCGCAGCGGCGACGGCTATGTCCAGACGGTCCTGTTCAAGGGCCTGAATCGTCCGCATGCGGTGCAGTTGGGGCCTGATGGCCTGGTCTACGTGGGTGAAGTGGGGCGCATCTTCCGTTTCGCCTTGCGCGACCCGGCCGGCACGGCGGTCGACGTCATCGGCGGTAAATCGTCGCTGCCGCCTTTGCCTGGACGCGGCCTGCATGCGCTCACGTCGATGCTGTTCGACGCTGACCGCAATCTGATCGTCAGTATCGGTTCTTCCAGCGACCATTGCGAAGGTGCGGAAAATGCCGCACCGCTGGCGGGCCAGCCCTGCGCCGAAGGCGAAGGCAAGGAAGGTATCGGCCTGCTGCGCAAATATGTGATGCGCTGGCCGGCCGGCGCCGTCGTCTCCTGGGATGTGCTTGCGCGCGGCTTGCGCAATTCCGTCGCGATGGCGGTTCATCCTGTCACCGGTGCATTGTGGCAGGCCGACAATGGGCGCGACGCGATGCAGGCGGCCATCCCCACGCTCAAGAACGACAACGAGCTCCCGCACGACGAACTCAATCTGGTGGAGCGGGGCGCGCATTACGGCTGGCCGTACTGCTATGACAGCAACGTCGCCAGTCCCGAATATCCGGCGACAAAATGTGCGGCCTATCGCGCGCCGGCACGCCTGCTGCCGGCGCATGCGGCGCCGTTGGGCATGCTGTTCTACACGGGGAAGGCATTCCCGCCGCAGTATCAGCGCAGCCTGATCGTCGGCCTGCACGGCTACCGCCAGCACGGTCACCGCATCGTCGCTCTCATGCCGGACAAGGCCGGCGCGCCGCTGGGGAAGATGGTCGATCTCGTATCGGGATGGCGTACCGGCCCGCACAGCACCGGCGCGCCGGTCGATGTGCGGCAGGGCGCCGATGGCTTCCTGTATATCGCCGACGACCGCAATGGCATGCTGCTGCGCTTGCAGTACGCGGCGCCCTGAAGCGCGTTCTTATTCCGCGATCGGCGTGATCTGCACGCTGGTCACTTTCCATTTGCCGTCACGCCGCACATACACGTCGGTATAGCGGTAGTGCGACTTGAACTGTTTGCCATCGTAGCTGCCGGTCATGCGGGTGCGGCCGGTGAGCAGGGCGACATCGCCATAGATGCGCACGTCGAAGTCTTCCACCTTGTAGGGATCGATCACCAGCTTGGGCGAACCGATGGCGGCCAGGAAGCCGGGGCCGTCGGCCACGTCGCCGTTGTCGCGGATGTGGCGGTAGTCCGGCGCCATGTTGGCGGCGACGGCGGCCATGTCCTTGCGGACGATGGCGGCATCCCAGGCGTCGGCCTGCCGCGTCAGCTCGGCGGCGGGATTGTTTTGCGGCGCCAGTGCGCAAGCTTGCAGGACCAGGCACAAGGCAAGAGTCGGGAATGATTTTTTCATGAGGCCGAGAATAGCCGTAAATACGGCTGTCCGCAACGCCCCGGGGCTATTTGGCCGCCAGCTGCTGCACCCGCTCCAGCGCCTTGGCGACGTTGGCCTCGGGCGCGACGCCACCGATGGTCGCGCTGATCTTGCCGTCGGTGGCCACCACAAAAGTCTGGCGTTCTGCCAGCCCGTGCTCGAGCGCCTCGCCCCGGTTGTCCTTGCGGCCGGCCTGCGCTTCGCGCACGGCGACATCGTAGGCCTTGGCGGTCTTGCCGTCGGCGTCGGATGCGACCGGCACCTTGCCGGCGCAGGCATCAGGATCGGCGGAGAAGGCGTTCAAGCGTTCAATGCTGTCGAGCGAGACGCCGATCACGGTGGCGCCGGCCGCCTTGAACTTCTCCTGGTTCACCGCAAACAAATGAGCCTGGATGCTGCAGCCGTTGGTGAACGCGGCCGGGTAGAAGTACACGACCACGGGCCCCTGCTTGAGCGCCTGCTTGAGCGAGAAGGGCGATGCTTTGCCCGCTTGCGATGCCTGCAGCTGGAAATCCGGCGCGGCCTGGCCCGGCGCCAGCGCCGCATGTGCGGGCAGGGCGGCGGCGATGAGCGCGGCGGTCAGTAAGTGTCGTTTCAAGTTCGATCTCCTTCAGGATTTTTTGTAAAAGGTGTGGCAGCTGCGGCAGTTGCGCGACAGGTTGGTGGCCGCGCCGGTGGCGGCGTCGAAGTCGCCCGCGTTGACCGAGCGCGAAATGTCGCGCGTCAGCTCCAGGCTCTTCTTCGACAGGTCGACCGCGTCGTGGGCGTCGCCCTTCGTTTCGAAGAAGTCGACGACCTTGACGAACAGCTCGTCCAGTTCCCTGGTGTCGGCGCTGGCACCCTTGGCATTTTTGAGGGCGATGTTGGAGCTTAAACTCTTGTTGGCATCCTCGATCGCCCGCATCCAGTCGGTGTCCATCTCCGTTTCCGCGGCCCAGGCCGCGCCGGCGGCGGCCAGCAGCACCGCGGCGACGATTCTAGTGTGGCGCATCAGGCGAGCAGCTCCTTGATCACCTTCCCGTAGACCACGGTCGGACGCTCGGAGCGGCCGTTGTTGAGGAAGGTCGTCTTGAGGTGATCGAGGCCGAGCAGCTGCAGCACCGTCGCCTGCAAGTCGTAGGTGTCGACCGCTTTATCCTTGTCGGCTACCTGGAGACCGATGGCGTCGGTCTCGCCGAAGGTGGTTCCGGCCTTGACGCCGCCGCCCGCCATCCACTGCGTATAGCCCCATGGGTTGTGATCGCGCCCGTCGCCGCTTTCTCCGTACGAGGTGCGACCGAACTCGGAGGTCCAGACCACCAGCGTGGTATCGAGCAGGCCGCGCTGCTTGAGGTCTTCGAGCAGGCCGGCAATCGGCTTGTCGACCATGCGCGCCATGACGCGGTGGTTCTTTTCCAGGTCGCTGTGCGCGTCCCAGCTTGCCAATTCCGCGTCCTCGGACGGGGCGCCCGATACGACCTGGATGAAGCGCACGCCGCGCTCGGCCAGCCGGCGCGCGCGCAATAGCGTGGTGCCGTAGCTCTCGCTGCCCGGATCGTTCAGGCCATACATGTCCTTGGTCAGTTCGGTCTCTTTGGACAGGTCGACCGCGTCCGGGGCGGCGACCTGCATGCGGTCGGCCAGGTCGTAGGATCGCAGACGGGCGCGCAGTTCGGTGTCGTTCGGATAGCGCGCCGCGTTGCCCTGGTTGAGGCGCTTGAGCAGGTCGAGCGAGGCGCGCTGCTGCTCGGCGTTGCGCAGCTCCGGCCGTTCCAGGTGCAGGATCGGCGAACTGCCGGGCCGGAATGCGGTGCCCTGGTACACCGCCGGCAGGAAGCCGGAGTTCCAGTTCACCGAGCCGCCGCGGGGTTCGTTCTTGCCGTTGTACAGAACCACATACGGCGGCAAATCCGGATTGGCGGAGCCGAGCGCGTAACTGACCCAGGCGCCGAGCGACGGCCGGCCCGGATTGAGGTCACCCGTATTGAGCTTGAGGATGGAAATATCGTGCGTGGCCCCGACCGTGACGCTGGACTTGATGAAAGCGATCTTGTCGGCTTGGGTTGCGATGTTGGGCACCAGGTCCGAGAACCAGGCGCCGCTTTCGCCATGCTGCTTCCATTTTCGGTCGGACGCGAACAGCTTGCCGACGCCGCCCTGGGTACTGGTCTTGATCCCCTTCATGAACGATGCGGGCGGCGCGGTACCCGCCAGTTTGATCAGATCGGGCTTGTAGTCATACAAATCGAGCGTGCTGGGCGCGCCGTTCATGTGCAGCCAGATGACGGTTTTGACTTTGGCGGGAATGTGCGGCTGCTTGGGCGCCAGCGGATCGGCCAGTTCGGACGCGTAGGCGGACGACAGCAGGCCGCCGCCGGGCAGTATGCCGGCGATGGCGGCGGCGCCGAGTCCCTGTCCGGTTTTCAGTAAAAAGTCGCGGCGTGATGGGGTGGTCATGATGCGGTTCCTGTTCTCGTAAATCGGTTGATGGTCAGAAGCGGTAGGCGAAGTCGTTGGAATTGGCGACGGTGTGCACCAGATCCACGAAGGCGGCGGCGCGCACCGGGTCGATGCGCTGCTTGCCTGTCAAGCCGGTCGGCGTGGCGACGGTGAATTTGCCCGCCGCTGCCTTGTCCTGGATGATTTTTTCCTGCTTGCTGAGGAAGTCTTTCAATGCGGCCCGCTCGATCGTATTGGGCGCACGGGCAAACAGCGTCTGATACAGCGTGTCGAGCTGGGCGCCTTCGTTGCTGCCGGCCTGGCGCAGGACCTTGCCGGCCAGGGCTTGCGACCATTCGAACACGATGTCGCTGTTGAAAAGGGTCAGCGCCTGCAGCGGCGTGGTGGTGACGCTGCGTTTGCTGTGCACCTGCTGCGGGTTGGCCATGTCGAAGGTTTCGAGCATCGGATAGGGCACGCTGCGGCGTACGAAGACATACACGCTGCGGCGGTTGAAGTCGGCCGGATCGGTCGACACTTCCCACAGTTTGCCCGCGCCGAGGTTCGACGGCACAGGCGGGAACACGCTCGGCCCGCCCACCTTGTCGTTCAACTGGCCCGCCGCAACCAGCAGCGAATCGCGGATTTCCTCGGCTTCCAGACGCTTGCGCGGGAAGACCGCGAGCAGCTTGTTGTCGGGATCGGCCTTGGCCACCTCCGAACGGTAGGACGAAGACTGGCGATACACGTTCGACAGCAGGATCTCGCGCTGCAGCTTTTTCACGCTCCAGCCATTCTGGATGAAGTTCGCCGCCAGGTAGTCGAGCAGTTCGGGATGCGTGGGCTTTTTGCCGGCGCGGCCAAAGTCGCTGACGGTGCCGACGATGCCTTCGGCGAAGTACTGCGACCAGACGCGGTTGACGAACACGCGCGCCACGAGCGGATTGTCGGCGCTGGTGAGCCACTTGGCCAGCGCCGTGCGGCGGCCGGACGAGGTGGCGGTCGGCACGATCTCCGGCTTGGCACCGTTGGCGTACAACGCCGGGAAGCCGGGCTGCACTTCCTCTTGCGGGCGTTCGTGGATGCCGCCGAAGCGCACGAAGGTCGGCGGCGCGTCGGCGTGGCCCAGTTCCGTGGCGGTGGTCAGGGTCAAGGACCCGGACGCCGGTTTGAGCTTGTCCAGCTTGGCCAGCGCCGCGGCCAGCTTCTTGTACTCTGCATAGCGCTCCACGTTGGCCGGGTCGTGGGTCGGCGCATCCTTGTCCTCCGCCGACAGCTTCAGGTACTGGACGATATCGCTCTCTGTCGATACGGCCTTGAGCCGGTAGTTGACCCAGCGGTCGAGCGCATTCCACTCGTTTTCCGGCTTGAAGATCGATTCGCGGCTGTCGGTCAGATAGCGCTCCTTGTGGTACTTCTCGCCCTTTTCGCGCACGGCGTCGAGGATCGCCTTTTGCTGGGCGCGCAGGTCCTTGCTCGCGTCGCGGTAGGCGGCTTGCTGCTTCTCGTACGCGAGTTCCTGCGGCCCTTTCGCGGCGGGGGCTTTTTCGTCGAAGCTGGTATTGGCGAAGAAGGCCTGCAGCTGGAAGTATTCCTTCTGGCTGACCTTGTCGGCCTTGTGGTTGTGGCAGCGCGCGCAGCCGACGGTGCTTGCCAGCAGAGCTTCACCGACGGTGTCGGTCATGTCGGTGGCGATCTGGTACTTGCGCTGCACGAGGTCGCGCGAGTTGTAATTGTCCGGGTAGTTGCCGAGGAAGCCGGTCGCGATGTGCGCTTCCTGGCTGTCCGGCCACAGCTCGTCGCCGGCCAGCTGTTCCTGCACAAAGCGCGCGAACGGCTTGTCCTCGTTGAAGGCATTGATCACGTAGTCGCGGTAGCGCCAGTTGTTGGGCCGGGTCTGGTCGTTCTGAAAGCCCGCACTATCGGCATAGCGCGCCAGGTCCAGCCAGCGGCGCGCCTGGCGTTCGCCGTAGTGGCTTGATGCGAGCAGGCGGTCGACCAGCTTTTCGTAGGCATCCTTTGAGCGGTCGTTGACGAAGGCGCTCACTTCGCCCGGAGTAGGAATGACGCCCCAGGCATCGAGCGTGGCGCGCCGGATGAAGGTGGCGCGGTCGGCGGCGGGCGAGGGGGCCAGTCCGTTCGCTTCCAGCTGTGCCAGCACGTAGGCGTCGATCGGGGTGCGCACCCACGCCTTTTGTTTGACTGCCGGCGTGGCGGGAAGGGTGACGGGCTTGTAGGGCGACCAGGCTTTGGCCGGCGTGTCCTGCTGCGCCGCGCCGGCCATCGATGCCGTGGCCAGGGCGACGGCAAGGAAGATGGCTTTGCTTTTCATTGAAATGCTCCGGTGGTTAGTCTTGAGTCTCTTTCAGCAGAAAGCGTGCCACTCGCCGGCGCCGGCGGATTAATTTGCTAAGTGCTTGTTGTGGATGGGTTTTTGGTGCACGGCGGCCTCCGCGGACGGCCGCCTTCCGTGTTCAGGACGCGACATGCCTGGCCGCCGCGCAGCACCGGTGCTGGTGTGATCGCACCAGTTACCACGCCGGCGCGGCGGCAGGCGGAGGCGGCGCTATCAGGCCGCCGGCCGCGACATACACGGCGCCAGCGGCAATCGCGGCGGCCAGTACGAAGGTCGCCGCGATCCGTGCAGGTCGTGTTGCTCGCACCGCGCCAGCGACCGACTCCGGCACATGCTTGTAGCCGCTGACCATGGGGCGCAGCAGATTGTCGCGCCGCACGCGGACGTAATAGACGATCGCCGCTGCGTGCACAACGACCGCGGCGATCAGCGCGTACTGTGCCAGCGCATGCAGCGACGTCAGGCGCGACGACCAGTCGTCACCCACGGCGTCGGCAAGCGGCCCCCGGAATGCGATATCGTCGTTGGCGAACAGGCCGCTGCCGACCTGAATGCCGATCAAGGCCAGCATGGCCAGCACCGACAAGGCGCCCAATGGATTGTGGCCGACGCCTTTCCATTCGCCGCGCAGGTAGCTGCGTATCGCCCGCGGGCCGCGCACAAAGCCGGTGAAACGGGCGTTGGCCGGTCCGATCAGGCCCCAGACGAGACGAAACGCCAGCAATCCCGCAATGAACAGGCCAAGCCGGCCATGCCAGACGATCAGTTCACCGCCGATCATCCCGGTGGCGACGGCCGACGGAATGGCCACCGCCAGCAGCCAGTGGAACAGGCGGGTCGGAAGATCCCACACCTGCACGCGTGTCATCGCGTCCATGGCAATGTCCTTTCTATGAAATGGCGGCCGGACCAGAAGGTCCGGCCGTGAGGTCGATCCCGATTTATTCCTTGGCCTTGAAATCGTCGTGGCACGCCTTGCAGGTTTTTCCCAGCCGGGCGAACTGCTCTTTCACCGCGCCCGGTTCTCCCACCGCCGCCAGCCGCGCCAGCTCGTTGGCCTCCTTGTTGAAATTGCCGAACAGTTCAGCGGCCCGCTTGCCATCCTTGAACAGCTCGGGCTTGGCGCTGGTGTCGTGCCAGCCTTTGCCTTGTTCGGTGCCGGGCGCGAACAGTGCGCCCAGGCCGGCGTTGGACAGGGCGGCGATGGCGTTGGCCGACTTGGCCACTTCCTCCTTGTTGTATTGGCCTTCCAGGTTCGCCTTCACGCGCGAGTTGTTCCATGCGATGACCTGGAAGGTCGATTGACGCCACTTGATCAGCGTCTCCGGCTTGGGCGGCGCTTGCTGGGCCAGCGCCGCGGCCGACGCGGCGACCGTCACCAGCAACAGGCACTTGACATACTTCTTCATCGTTTCTCCTTAGGTTGACGCTGCCGGGAACCGCATTGGCAGCGCTGCCTGTCACGCATGAAATGTGCCAGTGCCGGCGCACGCCTGCGGCATGGGCGCGCTTGCGTGGAAGGCCACGCCGGGCTGTTGAGATCCGCGCAATCTGCACGCCGCGCTGCTGGATTTGCAGCGCGCCGCACCCGCGCTCCGACAGAGATGCATGGGCACGATACGTGCTACGTCATGCTCAGGCGCCGTCCTGGCGCCAGCCTGCGCGCAGGCTTCACTCCATCTCATCGAGGATCCCCATGTCTCTGTCCGTCTCGTTCAAGCGCTGTGCTCTGGCCACCATCGCCTGCTCCGCCATGCTCCCTGCATTCAGTCAGCAAGCCGCGCCCGACGCGAAGAAGCCGACGCCGCCGATCAGCTTTTTCGTCACCAGTACCGGTGTCGGCAAAGGGGGAGATCTGGGCGGGCTGGCGGGAGCGGACCGCCACTGCCAGGCGCTGGCGAACGCGGTCGGGAGCGGCAAGACCTGGCACGCCTACCTGAGCACACAGGCCAGCGCCGGGCAAGCGGCCGTCAACGCGCGCGACCGCATCGGCACCGGACCCTGGTACAACGCGCGCGGCGCCGTGGTCGCGACCGATCTCGCCCATCTGCATGGCGACACCCACGAGGCGGCGCGGCTCGGCAATAACCTGAGCAAGAACACGGCGCTGACCGAGAAGAACGAAGCGGTGAAAGGCGCAGGCGACACCCCCAATCAGCACGACATCCTGACCGGTTCGACGCCGGACGGCCGCGCGTTCGAGGCGGGCGCCGACCGCACCTGCAAGAACTACACGAGCAGCGCGGCCGACGGCTCGGCGCAGGTAGGCCACTTCGACCGCACCGGTGGCGGCAACACCTCGTGGAATTCGACCCACAACAGCAAGGGCTGCGGACAGGAGAACCTGGTATCGACCGGCGGCGCCGGCCTGCTGTACTGCTTCGCGGTGAATTGAGAACCGTCAAACGCAGATTGGTGAGCGCATAAGGATGGTTGAAATCATTCGTATGCACACACGCTATCCATCGTTAGGCTATACGAGAGAGCAATACATGAGATTGGATACCGACGTGCCCAGACTGCTGACTTTTCCCGACCCGGAGGCGATGACTTTATCGATCCGGGCCAAGGCCCTGCTGTTTCACGATCCTGGCTCGCTCGACCTGCTGCACGAGGTCGAGCGGGTGGCGCGCAGCGATGCCACGGCGCTCATTTTTGGCGAAACGGGAACCGGGAAGGAGCTCATTGCGCGTCACATCCATACGGTCAGCGAGCGGCGCGGCCCCTTCGTCGCGGTCAACTGCGGCGCGTTCAGCGAGACGCTGATCGATGCCGAATTGTTCGGCCACGAGGCCGGTGCCTTCACCGGCGCCAGCCAGTCGCGCGCCGGCTGGTTCGAAACGGCGAACGGCGGCACGCTGTTCCTCGACGAGATCGGCGACCTGTCGATGGCCTTGCAGGTCAAACTGCTGCGGGTGCTGCAGGAGCGGCAAGTGGTGCGGCTCGGCTCGCGCCGTCCGATCGCGCTCGATGTGCGTCTGCTGGCGGCGACCAATGTCGACCTGGACAAGGCGATCGCCGCAGGCCGCTTTCGCGCCGACCTGTATTACCGTCTCAGCGTGGCGGTGGTGCATCTGCCGCCGCTGTGCGAGCGACCGGGCGACATCCTGCCGCTGGCCACGCATTTCATTGGTACTTATCGCGACAGGCTCGCGCTGCCCCGGGTGACGCTGAGCGCCGGCGCGCGCGCCGCATTGCTCGGCTACGAGTGGCCGGGGAATATACGGGAGCTCGAGAATGTCATTCACTATGCGCTGATCGTGTGCCGCAACGGCGAGATCGCCGAGGACGATCTCAAGCTGGCCGGCAAAATCCATCGCAAACAGGCGCGCAGCGACGACGAGACGGTCGCCCCACCTCCGGCCGATCCGCAATCGCGCCTGGTCGCACTGATCGGAGAATTGATCGACAGCGGCGCCCCTTCACTGTTCGACACGGTGGAGGATACCGTCCTGCGCACCGCGTTTACCCGCTGCCATCAGAATCAGGTGCAAACGGCGAAGGTGCTGGGCATCAGCCGCAATATCCTGCGCACCCATCTCAAGCGCGCGGGATTGATCAGGACCGATGCGCTGTCCGACATACCGGTCTCACATGCCGGATAGGTAGCGCGCCAGGGTGTCGATGTCCGCGTCGCTGAGCGGGTCGGCGACCTGATTCATGATTCGCCCCGGGCTGTTGTTGCGCTGGCCGGCGCGCCAGTTCAGCAGCTGCTCGCGCAGGTAGAACATCTGCTGGCCACGCAGCGCCGGTACGTGCGCGCCGCCTTCCCCGGCATCGCCATGGCAGCTTGCGCATGAGCCGCCTGCGCCCGTTCGCGTATATAGGGCGCGGCCCGCGCTGGCGGCAGGCCGCATGCTGCTCCGGGCCGCCGGCAATGCGGCGAACCACGCGGCGATTGTCTCCAGCTCTTCCTCTTTCAGTTTGTCCGCCACGATGTTCATGAATGGGCTGGAACGCTGACCGCCGCGAAAATCGCGCAGCTGTTTGAGCAGGTAGTCAGCATGCTGCCCGGCCAGATTGGGAAAGCCGGACGAAGTGGCGACTCCATCCTCGCCGTGGCATTCGACGCAGACCTTGTGGTCGACGGCGGAGCAAGGCAGGGTGGCGAGAACGAGCACGGCGAAGGCGCCGGTCTTGAGATTCATGAGCAGTTCCGATTGTCGATGGTGAGCGGAGTATGCGCAAGCATGGCGCGCACAGCAACGAATGGCTGCGCATGACGATAGTCTGAATTCGAGTAAGCGTGGAAGGCTGTTCGCATCGAAGCAGCGTTGCGACGATTCGTACAGACAGGGCTGCCGGCGCAACAGCGGCGCCCGGGAGATGCATCGGCTTGCACCTATATGTTGTCGATGTTTGCGGCGCGTGGCACGCATGTTGCTCAGATATCGATAAGCACATTCCCGGAAAGGCAGCAGATGAATCACCGAGCAGCAACGCAATCGCAACTTCGCCTCAAGCCCCTGGCCACGCTGGTCGCGCTGGCCTTCATCGCAGGTAGTCCGGCGCATGCCGCCGACGACGCCGACGTGAGCGCCTTGCGCGCCGAAGTAGCGCGACTGAAAGCAGCGCTGGCGCGCAGCGAGCAGGATCTGGCCAGCGTCCGCGCCAAGGATACGCCGGCCGCGGCACCGGAAGTGGCCGCCGCGCCGGCCGTGGCCGAGGAGCCGGACAAACTCGGCGAGATCACGATCCGCGCGCGCAAGGCGATCGATCTGACGCACGATGTGCCGCAGTCGGTGTCGGTGGTGTCGGGCAAGGAGCTTGACCGGGAGCTGGCCCAGGACCTGAGCGCCTTCGCCAAGCGCGGCGCCAACATCTCCTTCAACCAGAACAACACGCGCGGCGCTTCGCTGTCGATTCGCGGCGTCGGCAAGCGCTCGTTCACCGAGACCCAGGATCCGAGCGTTGGCATCATCCTTGACGACGTCAGCTTCGGGCTGACGCAGCTGGGCAATTTCGACTTTTACGATGTCGAGTCGGTCGAAGTCGCGCGCGGTCCGCAAGGTACCCTTGGCGGCAAGGGCGCCAGTTCAGGCGTGGTGACGGTCAACACGCGCAAACCGTCGTTCACGCCCAGCGCCGATTTTTCCCTCACTTACGGCCAGCGCGAGACCGTGATCGCCAAGGCCGCTTTCGGCGGTCCGGTGATTGACGGCCTGCTCGCGTGGCGCGGCGCGGTCGTGGCCAACCGTTCCGGTGGCTACTACGAGAACGTCTACGATCCCGATAACTTCACGCTGTATAACAAGAACCGTCTGAGCGGCCGGGTGCAGTTCCTGCTCACGCCCACGCCGTCGCTCAGCGCCCTGTTCAGCGCCGACCTGGAGCCCAAGGGCGCGCAGCTGCAGAACGGACTGACTTTCTATCATGACGCGCCGGAGCGCTTCGCCAACGGCAGCCTGACAGATCCCAGCGGCGTGACGGCGCGCGCCAAACTGGTCGGGTTCACCACCGCGGCCGGTGCGCAGGTCGGTCCGCGCGCCTGGTTCCAGGGCCGCAACGGCTACACCTACGAGAACGGCTACGCCGGTGGCGAACTGCGCGAGAGCGTCAATTTCAACGAGAATCAAGGACAGACGGTGTCGAACAAGGGTGCTTCGGCGCGCGTCGACTGGCACACCGGCGGCATCGACCTGGCATCGATCACGGCGTGGCGCAGCACCGGCTTCCGCGCCGAGAATGACGAAGGCACGCCATTCGACATCAGCAAGCTCGGGGGGGGCGGCGTACGCTATCGCCAACTGAGCCAGGAATTGCGGCTCAATGCGGCGCAGGGCAAGCTGGTGGATTATCAGACCGGCCTGTACTTCCTCAAGACCTGGGACGAGATCGCGTCCAAGGCCGGCTGGGGTTCGGACGCGGGTGCGTGGTTCGCGACCGATGCACAGTACAACACGCTCGACCGCAATGCGGGCGCTAACCGGGGCGCGGGCCTGGCCTTGCTGCGCGAATCGCTGGCAGATACCTTCCGTCAGGGGACGTCGATGGTGCGCACCGCAAGCCGCGCCGCCTTCGGGCAGGCGAATTGGCACCTGACGGACGCGTTCACGTTGACCACCGGGCTACGCGTGACCGACGAAGACCGCAATACGACCGACTCGGTGACCCTGTCCGGCGCTGGCGTGGGCAGCGCTCTCAATCCCGTCGCCATACGCGGGATTGCCCTCGGCGGGTTCGCGAGCGGCAGCAGCGGCGCGCTGACGGCCGATAACTCCCTGGCGCAGCTGCAGCTGGCCGATGCGGTGGCGGCACGCTATTTTGGCGCGGTGGCCGGGGCCGCGGCGGGCGACGCCTACCGTTCTCTGACTCCGGCCCAGCAAGCCCAGGTTGCGGCGGCCAAGTCGATCCGCAGCGGGCAGATCGGACAGCTCATCTCCGGTGTGCGCAGCGATTATGACGATCTGCTGTACACGTCCGTGTTGAGTCCTTCGTATAAATTCAGTCCCAATGTCACCGGATACGGCTCCTGGCAGCACGGCGAGAAGTCGGGCTCCGCGATCAATGTCAACGGCGTGGCCACCACGGTGCGCCCGGAGAAGACGAACGCGTTCGAGATCGGCATCAAGACCATCTCGGAGGACAAGAACCTGACCCTGAATGCGAATCTGTTCTTGACCAACATCCGCGACTACCAGCAGACCGTCAGCGTGATCGACCAGTTCACAACCCAGCGCAATATCGCCAACGGCCAGGCCAATCCCCTCGCATACGTTGCGGCGCAGGGGAATGTCAATCGCGTGCAGGCCAAGGGGCTCGAATTCGACGGCGTGTACCAAGGGATCGAACATGTGTCGATCCGTCTGTCCGGCGCCTTTAACGATGCGCGCTACAAGGATTACAAGAACGCGCCCAAGCCGGACGAACTGGCTTACCTGCCGCAGAACTTCATCGACCAGAGTGGCAAGCCGCTCGCCGGCGCCGCCAGATGGAACTTGAACGCGGGTGTGGAGTACCGGCGCCCGGTCCTCGGCGACCGCGTCTTTCACACCAGCTTCAACACGGCCTTCACGAGCCGCTATAACAACACCGACACGCTGTCGGACTATGGCTGGGTTGGCGCTTACAGCCTGACCGACGCGTCAATCGGTATCGGCACCAAGAGCGGTTTCGACCTGAACCTGGTGATCAAGAATGTATTCGACAAGCGTGCCCACGAAGCGGGCTGGCTGAGCTACGCGCCGGATCCGTACCCGCGCTGGATCGGCCTGGTCTTCACAGGAAAACTGTAGCGCGTTTATCGCATAAGCAGCGCCGGTTATATTCGATTACAGAACGGTGGGCGGTTGTTATATTGGTCGTCAGTCGGATCGAAGAAAGCGAAGGGCGGTATGCGGTTACAGGCAAGTGGGCTCGGATGCGTGCGCGGCGCGCGCCGATTGTTCGGTGGCGTCGCTGTCACTCTGGCGGCAGGCGACGCGCTTCGGGTGGCCGGTCCGAATGGCAGCGGCAAGAGCACGCTGCTGCGTACATTGTGCGGCCTTTCGCCTGCTGATGAAGGATCGGTACGGTGGGACGGCTCGGATGTGCGTTCTGGGCGCGCGGAGTTTGCGGCGCAGCTGACTTACCTCGGTCATGCACCGGCGCTCAAGGAAGATTTGTCGGCTGCCGAGAACTTGCATGCGGCCGCGGCGCTGGCCGGTGGCGCGGTCGACGCGAAGGCGGTCGCGCACGCGCTCGGAACGGCCGGTCTGGCGCGCTTGGCGGCGGTTCCCTGCCGCCTGCTGTCGGAGGGACAGCGCAAGCGGGTCTCGCTCGCCAGGCTTCAGCTTTCGCCTCGGCGCGCGTTGTGGGTGCTTGATGAGCCTTTCAGTTCACTCGATGCGCCGGCCATTGGTTCGTTGGTTGGCCTGATCCGTGCGCATCTTGGACAGGGTGGTCTGCTTGTCTACACCACGCACGACGAGATTGAAATCGGTGCGCGCGCGCTGCATCTCGGATCGCCATGCTAGCGCTGTTCCTGGCTGTAGCGGGGCGCGACCTGCGACTGGCGCTGCGGCGGCGCGGCGAGTGGATGAATACCCTGTTCTTCTTCGTCATCGCGGCAAGCCTGTTTCCGCTTGGCGTGGGGCCGGAGCCGCAGCTGCTGCGCGCCATCGCGCCGGGCGTGATCTGGGTGGGCGCCGTGCTGGCGTCCCTGCTGTCGCTGGAGCGCCTGTTCGCATCGGACTTCGCCGACGGCACGCTCGAGCAGATGGTGCTGGCGCCGGGTCCCTTGAGCGTGATCGTGATCGGCAAGGTCGCCGCGCACTGGATGGCGGCGGGGCTGCCGCTGCTCTTGGTGTCACCGTTCCTGGCGATGCAGTTTGGATTGAATGCTGGCGACATGGCCGTGCTGGCCGCCACGCTGGCGCTGGGGACGCCGACGTTGAGCCTGATCGGCGCCATCGGGGCCGCCCTCACGCTCGGCGCACGCGGCGGCGGCGCCTTGCTCGCCCTGCTGCTGCTGCCGCTCTATGTGCCGGTGCTCATTTTTGGCGCCGGGGCGGTCGGCGCCGGCGATGCGGGCGCGCCGTCGCACCTTGTTGTGCTTGGCGGGGTACTGGCATTGAGCGTCGCATTGACGCCATGGGCAGCCGCGACATCGCTACGGATCGCATTGGAGTGACTTTTTAATGAGAGAACATCATGAGCAGGCGTAGAAGAAGCGATCGGCAGTCCTTTGGTCCCCAAGGGCGACTGCGCTGGACCGCGCTGGCTTCGCCGGCGGCGTTCTTTCCGCTTGCGGGGCGGCTGGTACGGGTATTTGGGATCGCCGGCGCCTTGTTGATCGCGGCCGGCCTGTGGGTCGGCTTTGCCGTCGCGCCGACGGACCATCAGCAGGGCGACGCCTATCGCATCATCTTCGTGCACGTGCCGGCCGCGTGGATGTCGATGGTGATTTATCTGGCGTTGGCATTCTGGTCGGCGGTGGGGCTGGTGTACCGGACCCGCCTTGCCGCGATGTTCGCTTCCGCGCTGGCGCCGACCGGCGCCCTGTTCACCGTGCTGGCCCTGTGGACCGGTTCATTGTGGGGCAAACCGACCTGGGGTGCCTGGTGGGTGTGGGACGCGCGCCTGACGTCGGAGCTACTGCTGCTGTTCCTGTATCTCGGCTTCATGGGGCTGCAGGGGGCAATCGCGGACACGCGCCGCGCAGACCGGGCCGCTGCCGTGCTTGCGCTCGTCGGCGTGGTGAACGTCCCGGTTATCTATTTTTCGGTCATTTGGTGGAATACCTTGCATCAGGGGGCGTCGGTCCGTCTGTCGGGAGCCAGCAGCATGGCTGCGACGATGCTCGCGGGGATGCTGTTGTGCGCTCTCGGCTTTTGGGCGTACAGCATTGCGACGGCGCTGGCGCGGGTACGCTGCATCGTCCTCGAGCGCGAGGGCGATGCGCGCTGGGTCAGGCAATCACTGGGAGTTGCGGCATGAATTGGCACAGCTGGAATGAGTTCGCCGCGATGGGTGGCTACGGCATCTACGTGTGGGGCTCCGTTGGTGCGACCTTTGCGCTGGCGCTGGGCGAGATCGCTGCGCTGCGCGTGCGTCGGCGCAATGCGCTGCGGGTGTTGGCCGCGCGCGGGGAGCAGGCGTGAAGGCGCGCCGTCAAAGGCTGGTGCTGGTCGGGGGCGCGCTGGGAGCGCTCGGGATCGGCGCATGGCTAATTCTGGCCGCGTTCAGGGAAAACCTGGTGTTCTTTTATACCCCGAGCCAGGTCCAGGCAGGCGGCGTGCCGCACGGCCGGCCATTTCGCCTCGGCGGGATGGTCGAGAAGGGCAGTTTGCGGCGCGCGGCCGGGGATGCGGCGGTGAGCTTCCTCGTGACCGACAATGCGCGCACGGTTCGGGTGGCGTACCGAGGCATCCTGCCCGACCTGTTCAAGGAGGGCAAGGGCGTGGTCTCGCAGGGTCGCCTGGGAGCCGATGGCGTCTTTATCGCCGATGAAGTGCTGGCCAAGCACGACGAAAATTATATGCCGCCGGAGGCCGCGTTCGCGCTGCGCGAAGCGGAAAGGGCGGCACGATGATCGCGGAAATCGGACATTTCGCAGTCATGCTTGCGTTTGGCGTCGCGCTGCTGCTCGCCGTGGCGCCAATGACCGGGGCGGCGCGCGCAAGCGCAACCTGGATGGCGTTGGCGCGGCCGGCCGCGTATGCGCAGGCGGTGCTGGTCCTGTTGGCGTTCATCTGCCTGGCGGCGGCGTTTGCCGAGAACGACTTCTCGGTCGTCTACGTGGCCGCCAACTCCAATTCGAACTTGCCGCTCCACTTCCGCATCGCCGCCACATGGGGCGGACATGAAGGCTCCCTGCTGCTCTGGATCTTGATCCTGGCGCTGTGGAGCGCCGCCGTCGCGGCCCTGAGCGAGCCCTTGCCTGCGGTGCTGCGCGCGCGCGTGCTTGGCATTCTGGGCGCGGTCAGCGTGGGATTCATCGGCTTTCTGCTGTTTACCTCGGATCCGTTTGCGCGCCAGTTACCCGCGGCGGTCGATGGGCGAGATCTCAATCCTTTGCTGCAGGACCTGGGCATGATCATTCATCCTCCCGTACTGTATTGCGGTTATGTCGGTTTCGCGGTTCCCTTCGCGTTCGTGCTCGCAGCGTTACTGGGTGACGCGGGCGAGGCGGCGTGGACGCGCTGGTCGCGACCGTGGGCGCTGGCGGCATGGTCGTTTCTTACGGTGGGTATCTTCCTCGGCAGCTTTTGGGCGTACTACGAACTCGGGTGGGGCGGGTGGTGGTTCTGGGACGCGGTGGAAAATGCCTCGTTCATGCCATGGTTGGCCGGTACCGCGCTGATACATTCGCTGGCGGTGACCGAGAAGCGCAATGCCTTTCGCAGTTGGTCCATCCTGCTGGCCATCAGCGCCTTCTCGTTGTCGCTGCTGGGCACCTTCCTTGTCCGCTCGGGCGTATTGACGTCGGTGCACGCTTTTGCCAGCGATCCCGCACGTGGCCTGTTCATCCTGGTGTTCCTGACCGCTGTTGTCGGTGGATCGCTGTCCTTGTTCGCGTGGCGCGGGGCGCGGCTGACGGGTGGCGGTGGCTTCGCCCTGTTCTCGCGCGAGTCGGCGCTGCTGCTTAATAACGTGCTGCTGGCGGTTGCCGCGGCCACGGTGTTCCTTGGGACGATGTATCCCTTGATTCTGGACGCTCTCGGTCTCGGCAAGATCTCGGTCGGCCCGCCGTATTTCGAATCGGTGTTTGTGCCCGTGATGATCCCCGTGCTGCTTCTGCTCGGCGCCGGCCCTTTCCTTCAATGGAAGAGCGCCGCCCCGGCCGAAGTGTGGGCCAAGCTGCGCGGCCCGGCTGTGGGCGCGGCGCTGACCGCCGGACTGACCGTTCTGCGCTGCAGTCCCGGCGTCGCCCTCGGCCTCGGCGTGGCCGTCTGGATCGCGCTGGCGACCGTTTGGCATGTCGTCGACCGCGTGCGCGGCCCGGGTGGCATCGTGCAGCGGTTGCGCCAGCTGCCAGGTAGCTATATAGGGATGCTCCTGGCGCATGCGGGAATCGCGCTGTTTGTCACCGGTGTCACGCTCGTCAAGGGACTCGAATCGAGCGCGGATTTGCGTCTGCAGGTCGGCGAAACAGCGGTGGTGGGCGATTACCGGTTTCGCTTCGCCGCGCTGGACAAGATCGTCGGGCCGAATTACGTGGCGGCGCGCGGCCGCTTCGAGGTGGACGCGGACGGGCAGGCCGGGGTAACGCTCCTGCCCGAGAAGCGTTTCTTTCCGGTTCAGGGCACTGTCATGACGGAGGCCGCGATCGACCGCGCCTTCACGCGTGACCTTTACCTCGCGCTCGGCGAACGCATCGACGGCGCCACCTGGACCGTGCGGGTCCAGCAAAAGCCGTTCGTGGGCTGGATCTGGGCGGGCTGCCTGATCATGGCGGCCGGCGGCGCTGTGGCTGGCCTGGACCGGCGCTATCGCGCCAGGCGCGCCGCGGCGGTGCTGGACGCGCCCATCTTGGCTGGTGCAGCGTCATGATGCGCTACCTTGTGCCTCCGCTGGTCTTTGCGGGAATCGCTGGCGTACTGCTGCACTCTCTCGGCAAGGATCCGGCCGAAGTGCCGTCGCCGCTGATAGGCAAGCCGGTGCCGGCGTTCCGGCTTCCCGAGCTCGGACATCCGTCGCATACCATTTCACCGGCTGACATGGCCGGGCAGGTATGGCTGCTCAATGTGTGGGCTTCATGGTGCACCACGTGCCGCGTGGAGCATCCGGCGCTGCTGGCGTTCGCCGAGGAGAGCGGCGTGCCCGTCATCGGTCTCAATTACAAGGATACGCGCGAGGATGGGGTGCGCTGGCTGGAGCGCCTTGGGAATCCGTATCGTGCCAGTGGCTTCGATGCGGACGGGCGGGTCGGTGTCGACTTTGGCGTCTACGGCGTGCCGGAGACCTTTGTGATCGACCGCAAGGGGATCATCCGCCTCAAGTTCATCGGCGAGCTGACCCCGGAGCAGATCAGGAAGCGGCTGATGCCATTGATCGAGGAGCTTCGTGGTGCATAAATGGGTATTCGTCCTGATGATGCTCGGACTGCCGCCCGCGTGGGCGCAGGTCGATGATGTCCAGCGCATTGCGGAGAAGCTCAGATGCCTGGTGTGTCAAAACCAGTCGATCGCCGAATCGGATGCGCCGCTGGCGCAGGACTTGCGCCGGCAAGTGGGCGAGCAACTGGCGCAGGGCAAGTCCGAGAAAGAGGTGCTGGCGTTCATGGTGGCGCGCTACGGCGACTTCGTCTTGTACAGCCCGCCGATGAAGCCCGCAACATGGCCGCTGTGGTTCGGGCCGTTTGCGTTGCTGTTCGGGGGCTTGGTGTTCTTATATAGAACGGTGCGCGGCAACTCCGCATCGGCGCGAGATTAATTGGCGCGCGGCCCTTGTCAGGCTGCGGCCGCTTTGCTATAGTTCGCCTCCCGCTGAAAAGCGGGCTGTTTCGAAAGAGATAGCGCAGTAAAAAAGAGGGTTGACGAAGTACGCGAAACGCTGCATAATCTCACCTCTCTGCTGCTTACGAACACAACGCTTCGTACCAGGCAGCAAGGCAGTACCGAATAAGTTCTTTAACAATTAACAGTCGATAAGTGTGGGCGTTTGATGAAGGTGCCAAAGACTTCGGTCTTTGAATACTTAAATTATCAAATGTTCACAAAAAAGAAATATAGGCGCTACGAAAGTAGTGGCCTGTCAGTATTTTGAGTGAGCGAATTCGGACCAATGGGACGAATTCGGGCAGAAATGCCCGACAA